>BNJV01000616.1_pt1 | contig 111025 bp, 129 predicted proteins | sample 8540591 | NCBI WGS metagenome assembly BNJV01 (sample SAMD00202457, study PRJDB9452) | human saliva metagenome | host: Homo sapiens
GGTCGACGGCGAGCACCGGCAGATCGAGCCCAGCCAGGGCGACGGCGTCGCCACCGATCCCTGAGCCCAGGTCTGCGACCTTCGACACGCCCGCGGCCGCGTAACGGGCCGCATGGTGAGCCGAGACCACCAGCCGGGTGGCCTGCTCCAGGCCGTCGGCGGTGAGACATCTGCTGGGCGAAGGGCCCGAACTTCGCCGTGGCCCGCTCGCGCAGGCGCTGCTGCGTCAGCGCGGCCGCCACCAGGGCAGGGGTAGTGCCCTCCTCGCGCGAGGGATCGTCCCAGGGACAGGGGCCTCGGACGGGTCGTAGGGGGCAGGGGAGGACAGAAGCTCCCAGCCCTCGGGGGTCAGACAGGAGCGCGACGTGGTTCTCAGCCATCACCCCCGATCATTCCACGGAGAACCTGCCAGTGGGCGTGATGTTCACTGGGTGGAGCAGGGAAGGGCCCAGCGAGGGAGACCGGGAGGGAGCTGAGAGGTCTGCCGGGCAGACAGGCGTGAGTAGGGTTGTGGGACCGAGGTTCCCGCACGCCGGTGGGGCCGGACGGTGCAGGACGGGAAGGCGGGCGGGCGACTGATGACTGAGGAGAGCCGCGACTCGGTGTGCCCCTCATGCGGGCAACGCCGCGGAGCTCAGGACGACGGGTGAACTCACCACAGGGGCCTGACACTGCGGGCCGACCCCAGGGCGCTGCTGCGGCACTCCTGCGGTTCTCGCTGGCAGCCATGGGTGTGGTGACCCTCCTGGCGGCCGGGGCCAGTATCTGGGCGTGGACCGTCGGTGCCGGGCATATCGAGGTCGCCGGTGAGGACCGTGGCGACGGTGAGGCGGTCCAGAGCGCCGGTGGCGATCGTCCTGGGGGCGGCCGTTCACGCCGACGGTCAGCCCTCGCCCTGGCTGGCCCACCGCCTCGATGTCGCTGCCGACCTCTACACCAGCGGCCGCGTCGAGGCGATCCTGGTCTCCGGGGACAACCGGCGCGCCGGCTACGACGAGCCCACTGTCATGCGCGGTACCTCCTCTCCCAGGGGATCCCTGATCAGGCGGTCGCCGTGGACTACGCGGGCTTCGACACCTACGACACCTGCGTGCGGGCGCGCCGGGTCTTCGGGATCGAGCGGGCCCTGCTCGTGACCCAGGACTTCCATGAGCCGCGCGCTGTCGCCATCTGTCGCTCGGTCGGCGTCGACGTCGACGGTGTCGGCGACTCGCGGGCCCGCAGCGACCGCATCGGGTGGATGGTCAGCTGGATGCGCGAGCGCCCGGCGGCGATCAAGGCCGTCATCGATGTCGTCGCCCGGCGGGACCCGACCCTGGGACGCCGAGAGACGAGTGTCGCGGAGGCCATCGTCTGGACCCGGGAGCACCGACGCTGACGAGGGCTGACGCCCACGGCGAAACCGCCGCCACGCTTTGGCACTCGCGTTGACTGAGTGCTAACGCCGTCGTAGATTCTCCGTCAGGCGCAGCGGGGTGCCCGCCCGGTCCTGGGACACAGGCTGGCACCTTCTGCGACTCGCGCTCCTGCATCGTGCCGGACCGATCCCCGCGACGGCGGTCGGGCACGCCTGGGGAGGGCGAACAAGCCGTTCTACTGCACGTTGAAGAGAAGGAGGAGGTCTCCAATGTCGATCTCCATCAAGCCGCTCGAGGACCGCATCGTCGTCCAGACCGTTGAGGCCGAGCAGACCACCGCATCCGGCCTGGTCATCCCCGACACTGCCAAGGAGAAGCCCCAGGAGGGCAAGGTCGTGGCCGTGGGCCCCGGCCGCGTCGACGACTCTGGCAAGCGTGTGCCCGTCGACGTCGCCGAGGGTGACGTCGTCATCTACTCCAAGTACGGGGGCACCGAGGTCAGCTACGCCGGTGAGGACTACCTCATCCTGTCGGCGCGCGACGTCCTGGCGGTCGTCACCAAGTGACCCGTTGAGTTCGTGTGCGCCGCCCGGCGCCACGGCACACTGAATTGAAGGGGGAGGCACCTTGGGGTGCCTCCCCTTTCAGTCTGCGCGCACAGTGCCTACCGCACGTATGCGCCGTGTCCGGACGATTGTCTGGATGTTGAGCTGGGAACGTCCAAACTGTCGATTCCCTGAAACAGGGCGGAGCATTAGGCCGGTTCGTTGGTGAAGCGGCGTGCTTGCCGCTCGTAGTAAGCGCGCCGTTCCTCCTCACTCATGCCTCCCCAGACGCCATAGGGCTCGCGAGTGCTCAGGGCGTGGTCCCGGCACTCCTCCAGGACGGGGCAGTCCTGACAAATGGCCTTTGCTCGTTCGTCCCGTCGTCGACGGGAACCGCCTCTCTCTCCTTCGGGGTGGAAGAAAACCGAGGAGTCCATGCCGAGGCAGGACCCCCGATACTGCCACTCCCAGAGGGTGGAGATCGGACCGGGCAGACGCGATGAGTCGTGCATTGCCTCCCTCCCCTCCTTTGGATATGGCGGTCGAGCACACCGAACTTGATGCGCTATACCTAACGATAAGATCGCACGGCGCGTTGATCAAGAAGAATCATTCTATCTCACAATGAAATTTTCTCCAGATTTGCTGAGTGCTTGCGTTCTGGCTGTCTGAAAACGTGCGCCAGAATGTGGCGCTCGAATAGCAGAAACGTTTTGTGAATGATGTGTGTCTGAGGAGTGTCTTTTTTCTGAAACGTTCCGCATTCATTGTCGCTTTACTTTTGGGGCGCTCGTCACCTCAGTGCGGTGGTTCCGACGTCGGAGCGGCTGTAGGGTCGAGTGCTCGGCCTCGTCGCTCTGGGCGCTCTGGTGCCGGGCGGCTCGACGGTGCGGGTGGGCCGGTGGCGCGGACAGGCCGATACCGGCGGATATGCACAGGGTGGTCAGGTCGTCCTACGATGTCCCCGTGAGCGACTCGATCACCAGCCCCGACGTCTTTGCCCCCACCGGACTCACTTACGACGACGTGCTCCTGCTGCCCAGGCTGACCGACGTCATTCCCTCCGATGTCGATACGACCTCCAGGCTGACCCCGAGGATCAGCCTGGCCACCCCGCTGCTCTCAGCCGCTATGGACACTGTCACCGAGTCGGACATGGCTATTGCCATGGCGCGTCAGGGGGGTATCGGCATCCTCCACCGCAACCTGTCCATCGGGGACCAGGCCCAGCAGGTGCGGCGCGTCAAGCGCTCGGAGTCCGGCATGGTCACCGACCCGGTGACCGTCGGACCGGACGCCACCATCGCTCAGCTCGACGAGCTCTGCGGTCACTACAAGGTCTCCGGCCTGCCGGTCGTCGATGCGGGAGGCAACCTTCAGGGGATCATCACCAACCGCGATCTGCGCTTCGTCCCACCGGAGCGCTGGGCGAGTCTGACCGTGCGCGAGTGCATGACGCCGCGTGATCGCCTCATCACCGGCGCGACTGGCATCTCCCGGGAGGATGCCAAGGCGCTCCTGGCTGAGCACCGTCATCGAGAAGCTGCCCCTCGTCGACGCCGAGGGACGCCTCACCGGTCTCATCACTGTCAAGGACTTCGTCAAGACCGAGCAGTACCCCCACGCCACCAAGGACGCCGAGGGGCGCCTGGTGGTGGGTGCCGCCGTCGGCTACTGGGGAGACACGTGGGAGCGTGCCGGGGCCCTGGCCGAGGCCGGCGTGGACGTCCTCATCGTCGACACCGCCAACGGCGGCGCCAAGCTGGCGCTGGAGATGATCTCCGCCTCAAGTCCGATTCCGCCTTCGGTGGCATCGAGGTCATCGGCGGCAACGTCGCCACCCGTGAGGGAGCCCAGGCGCTCATCGACGCCGGGGTCGACGCCGTCAAGGTCGGGGTGGGGCCGGGCTCCATCTGCACCACGCGCGTCGTCGCCGGCGTGGGGGTACCCCAGGTGACAGCCATCTACGAGGCCGCCCGCGCCTGCAATCCCGCCGGGGTCCCCCTCATCGCCGACGGCGGCCTGCAGTACTCCGGTGACATCGCCAAGGCCCTGGTGGCCGGCGCGGAGACGGTCATGCTCGGCTCCCTGCTGGCAGGGCTGCACGGAGTCGCCCGGCGACCTCGTCTTCGTCAACGGCAAGCAGTGGAAGCGCTACCGCGGCATGGGGTCGCTGGGTGCCATGAGCTCGCGTGGACGCACCTCCTACCCAAGGACCGCTACTTCCAGGCCGACGTCTCCTCCGACTCCAAGATCGTCCCCGAGGGCATCGAGGGGCAGGTCCCCTACTCCGGAGCACTGGGTGACGTCGTCTACCAGCTCATGGGCGGGCTGCACCAGTCCATGTTCTACGTGGGCGCGCGCACGATCCCCGAGCTCAAGGAGCGCGGGCAATTCGTGCGGATCACGAGCGCCGGCCTCAAGGAGTCCCACCCCCACGACGTCAAGATGACCGTCGAGGCGCCCAACTACACCGGGCGAGACGGGGTCTGAGGTGCCGGCAGCCCCAGCTGTCCCGACAGATTCAGCACACACTGCCGCTCGGGGGGCCGGCCGGAGTGATCCGGCCGGCCCCCCGCGTTGGGCGTCCCTTGTCGGTTGTACGGCGGGTGATCTCGGAAGGGCTCAGCACATGGGGGAGTCCGGCAGGGGCCAAGCGGTCTGGGCCCGTGCGCGTGAGGGATTCTTGCGTGCCAGCCATTCGTTGAAGGACTCCGCCCAGGTGCGGTGGGCTCGGGTCTGGAAGGTTACGAGCTCATCAGGGCCGAGCTTCGAGACCTGCGGGTGGGCTGCGGCCAGGGCCTCGAGCACATCGAGCGTGGCGGCCACGTCCACCTCCGCAGTGTGCAGGGCCTCATTGACGTGCACGCCGTAGACCTCGCAGAGGTCACCCAGGCGGCGCTTGCCCCGGCGGTAGCGATCCACGGCCCGGTCCAGGACCAGCGGGTCGGCGATGGGCCCCAGCTCGCGGCCAGGCGCGAGCGCATCGTGGGAAGTCCGTGGCGAGCGAGCTCGGCCTCCATGAGTGTCAGATCGTGGGAGGCGTTGAAGGCGATGACCGGGGTACCGGCCGTCATGGCCGCCACCAGGTGGTCACTGACCTCTGTCAGCACCTCGGTCACCGGCCGTCCCTCGGCTCGGGCTCGCTCGGTGGTCACGCCGTGGACCGCCGAGGCGGCCTCGGGGATCTCCACGCCGGGATCGGCGAGCCACGTGCTCACGGACTGCGGCCGGACTCCATCGGCCTGAGGCTCCGCCCGCCAGACGAGCGCCGCCGTGACCAGGCGGTCCCCGGAGGGATCCACTCCGGTGGTCTCGGTGTCGAAGCCGAGCAGGGGACCGAAGGGCCAGGCCGAAGGGACGGTGGCTGTGTCGTCGGACATGGAGGAGGAGTGCGGGGTGCTCATGGCCCCCAGCATGCCACCGGGCTACGACATCAATGCGCCAGCACCAGTGCGCCTCGGCCGGCGTCCGGTGCCCCCGTGCGCGTGGCTGCCCCGCCGGTCGGTCCGGTGGAGAAGGGGATGGGCCCTCTAGGATCGGGTCATGAGCACAGAGGTCGAGATCGGACGCTCCAAGCGTGCCCTGCGCGCCTACTCCTTCGACGACATCGCCCTGGTGCCGGCACGCCGTACTCGAGACACCTCCGAGGTGCGCGTGGGCTGGCAGATCGACGCCTACCACGTGGACCTGCCGGTCATGGCCTCCCCCATGGACTCGGTGATGAGTCCCGAGACCGCCATCATGGTGGGGCGCCTGGGCGGGATCGGCGTGCTGGACCTGGAGGGGTTGTGGACCCGCTACGAGGACCCCACCGGGGCCCTCGAGCGCATCCGCCAGGCCGACCCCTCCCGGGCCACCAGCGTCCTGCAGGAGGTCTACCGCGCTCCGGTCAGACCCGAGCTCATCACCGAACGGCTCACCCAGATCCGTGCCTCCGGCGTCGTCGTCGCCGGGCGACTCAGCCCCGCCCAGACGCAGCGCCACTGGCGCACCGTGGTCGAGGCGGGCGTGGACCTCATGGTCATCCGCGGCTCCTTCGTGTCGGCCGAGCACGTCTCCGGAGCCGTCGAGCCCCTCAACCTCAAGCGCTTCATCTACGAGCTCGACGTGCCCGTGGTGGTCGGCGGGGTGACCACCTACACCGCTGCCCTCCACCTCATGCGCACCGGTGCGGCCGGGGTCCTCGTGGGGCAGGGCGGTGGCGCATCCTCGTCCGTGCGTCAGGTCCTGGGACTGCACATGCCCATGGCCACCGCCGTGGCCGACGTCGCCGGGGCCCGGCGCGACTACCTCGACGAGTCAGGGGGCCGCTACGTCCACGTCATCGCCGACGGCTCGGTGGGCAACTCCGGCGACGTCGTCAAGGCCATCGCCTGCGGCGCGGACGCCGTCATGCTCGGGGCCGCCCTGGCCCGGGCCGAGGAGGCTCCCGGTGGCGGCTACCACTGGGGCGCCGAGGCCCGACATGAGCGCCTGCCGCGGGGCTTCCGCAGCCATGTGGGCACGGTCGGCACCATGGCCGAGATCCTCAACGGTCCCTCCGACCGCGCCGACGGCACGCTCAACATCATGGGAGCCCTGCGCCGCACTCTGGCAACCACCGGATATGCGGACGTCAAGGAGCTCCAGCGGGTCGAGATCGTCCTGGCTCCCTACACCGGCTCCACCGGTTCTTGAGCGAGTGCCGCCACGACAAACCTCGTTTTTGAAGGGGTGGAACAGTGCAACAGAGCTGTGATCTCGGGTAGTCTCAGCCGGGACGGCAGCCACTGCGCTGCTCAGACCGGTGCGGGGGCATGATCCGGTTCCCCGCACCGCTAGCCCTCCCACATGTCGCAAGGAGCTTCACATGGCCCAGGTCACCGCCACCATCGCTTCCAAGGTCGGTCTGCACGCCCGCCCCGCCGCCACCTTCGTCAAGGCCGTCGCCGAGAAGGGCGTCCCGGTCACCATCGCCAAGGAGGGCGGCGCCGCGGTTGACGCCTCCTCCATCCTCGGTGTGATGACCCTGGGTGCCGGCTTCGGTGACGTCGTCACCCTGGCCTCCGACGCCGACGGCGCAGACGCAGCCCTCGAGGACCTCAAGGCCCTCCTGGAGACCGACCTGGACGCCTGAGAACAGGTCCCAACCGGACGGGGCGCGCTCCACTGCGGGGCGCGCCCCGTCCGCGTTGGGACGCTGGCAAGCACCCGTGCCGAAGAGCGCCGCGGACCCGCCATGAGCATCGCCGTCGCCCTCGTGCCCTCCCTGCTGTTCGGGGCACTGTCCCTTCTTCTCGGAGCCTTCCCCACCGACATCCGCCGCCAGAACACCGCGGTCATGGTGGGAGCCGGAGCCGTCTCGCTCGGATGCGCCGCCATGCTCGGCTCGCCCTGGTCCCTGAGCGCCACCGTGTGGGGCGTGGCCTGCGGACTCATGTGGACCGGCGGGCAGGTCTTCGTCCTGTGGGCCTTCCGCGCCTGGGGCGTCAGCCGCACCATGCCGCTGACCACGGCCCTCCAGCTCCTGCTCAACGCCACCCTGGGCGTGAGCCTCTTCGGTGAGTGGCGTGCTCCCGGGGCCCTGATCCTGGGAATGGTGGCGCTCGCGCTCATCATGCTCGGTGCCGCCGCCTGCTCCTGGCAGGAGCGCACCGGCCCCGGTCCCACGGCTGCGCAGCGACGCGACGGCCTACTGGCCACCGCCGCCTCAGCCGTCCTCTACGGCTCCTACCCCTCGCTGCTGCGCGCCGTGGAGGTGCCCCCGGCCCACGCCGTCGGACCCATGGGGCTGGGGCTGCTGGCCGGTGCCGGCCTGTGCGCCCTCATCCTGCCGCGGCGCGCGCCCCTACGGGGCCCGCGGATCGTTCCGGCCGCGCTCGCCGGGGGCCTGTGGGCGGTCGGTAACGCACTCATGCTGCGCTCGACGGCGGCCGTGGGCGTGGCCTCCGGCTTCACCCTCTCCCAGCTCGGCTTCGTCCTGGCCACCCTCGGCGGCCTGACCATCCTGGGGAGGAGCGCACCGGCCGGGAACGCACGGTGGTGGCCGCGGGCGTGGTGGCCGCCGTCGTCGGCCTGGTCCTCATGGGCATGGCGACCGGCATGGACACCGGCGCGTCCCCCTCACGGTAGCCGGCGCTCGGGAGGCGGATCTTCTCAGACCGCGTGAGGGCGGAGGGTCCGCGCGCGGACACGACGACGGCGCCGTCGCAATGGGAGGCTGCGGCGACGCCGTCGATCCGATCGGCCGTGATGTGGAGGCGGCCCTCACTGGTGCGGGCCCAGTGCGGCCCCGCCGGTCTCAGTCCTGCTCGCCCCCGGAGGGGTTCGGCTTGATCCACCACCACAGGCCCATGCCCGCTGCGATGGCCAGCAGACCCAGACCCGCCCACAGGTTGGCGTTGATGCCGCCGGTCTTGCTCATCTCCTCAGTGCTGTTGAACAGGACCGCGCACACCACCAGGTAGAGGCCGATGAGTCCCAGAGCGCCGGTGATGACCGCCCGGATGTCCGTGAGTGAACGATTGCTCATGAGTGTTCTCCTTCGTGTGTCCGAGCGGGTCTAGTGGAAGATGCTGTTGAGCGTGATGACCAGGGCCCCGGCGATGATCCCCAGCGGGATCGGACGACGGTACCAGGGCAGCTCGTGCAGGTGCGGGTCGGTGCGCTCGCTCTTGGGGGTCAGGGCGTAGACGAAGCCCGTGAGCTCGGAGTCGGGCTTCGGTGTCGTGGTCAGGGAGACCAGCACCGTGATGACGACGTCGACCGTGAAGGCCACGCCCGCCGCGAGGAAGGCTCCGCCCTGCCCCGGCATGACCAGGTGCTCGGTCCAGATGAGGATGTTGACCACCAGGGCGCCCAGGGTTCCGCCGATGAGGCCGATCCAACCGGCATGCGGGGTGGCCCGCTTCCAGAACATCCCGATGATGAAGGTCGCGAACAGCGGCGCGTTGAACATCGAGAACAGCGTCTGAAGGTAGTCCATGAGGTTGGAGTAGCTCGACGCGATGATCGCGGTGAGGATCGCGACCACGGAGGCCGTCAGGGTCGAGAGCTTGCCGACCATGAGGTAGTGGGCGTCGTCGGCGTTCTTCTTGATGTAGTGCTGGTAGATGTCCACGCCCCACACGGTGTTGAAGGCGGAGATGTTCGCCGCCATACCCGCCATGAAGGATGCCAGCAGACCCGTGATCGCCAGCCCCAGCAGACCGTTGGGCAGCAGGTCGCGCATGAGGTAGAGGATCGCGTCATTGAACTGGTAGGTCTTGGTGGCCCCAGACTTGAGCTGCTGGACCTCGGAGACCATGACGCCGGCGACCATGCCCGGGACGATGACGAGGAAGGGCACGAACATCTTGACGAAGGTGCCGATGATCGGGGTCGACTGAGCCGAGGAGATCGAGTCCGAGGCCATGGCCCGCTGCACCTCGACGAAGTTCGTCGTCCAGTAGCCGAAGGACAGCACGAAGCCCAGGCCGAAGACCAGACCGATGACGGACAGCAGGTTGGAGTCGAAGCCGGAGATCGAGTTGCCGGGCCACGAGTGCAGCTGCTGGGCCGGATCAGTACCGGCGGCCGTGGCGGCTTCGGTGATCTTGCTGGTCAGACCGTGCCAGCCGCCCACGCGGTGCAGGCCGATGAGGGTCAGGGGCAGCAGGGCCGCCACGATGACGAAGAACTGAAGGACCTCGTTGTAGATCGCAGCGGAGAGCCCACCCATGGTGATGTAGGAGAAGACGATGACGGCCGCCACGATGAGCCCCACCCACAGGGGCCAGCCCAGCAGCCAGTTCATGATCTTGCCCAGCAGGTACAGGTTGATGCCGGCGATGAGCAGCTGGGCCAGGGCGAAGCTGAGTGCGTTAACCAGGTGTGCGGCGGTGCCGTAGCGCTTGAGCATGAACTCTGGGACCGAGCGCACCTTGGAGCCGTAGTAGAAGGGCATCATGACCAGACCCAGGAAGATCATGGCCGGGACCGCACCGATCCAGAAGTAGTGGAAGGTCGGCATGCCGTACTCGGCGCCGTTGGCGGACATTCCCATGATCTCGACGGCGCCGAGGTTCGCCGAGACGAAGGCGATACCCGTCACCCAGGCCGGCAGGGACCGCCCCGAGGTGAGGAAGCCGTCGGCCGTGGCCGCCTTGGACCGGGCGATGAGCCCGACGCCAATGACGAAGGCGAAGTAGATCGCGATGGGGATGTAGTCGTACCAGCGTGCGGCAATGAGTGTGCCGGAAGCCGCTGACGAGGCTGATAAAGCGCTCAGCGTGGAGGACATCGGTGTACCTCTCAGTGGATATGTTTCAGATGGCAAGATCATTCTTGCTGTGCGGCAGGTTAGCACGGCACCGATCACGGCACGGGAGGTCGAACTTGTCCGGGATGCACCGGGGAGGCTGGGTAGAGTGCCCTTCATGACACTGACTGCTGCTGCCGACGGCTCCTCCCTGGGCAACCCGGGACCGGCCGGCTGGGCCTGGTACGTGGACGACGACTGCTGGGCCGCCGGAGGCTGGGAGAGCTCGACCAACAACCGCGGCGAGCTCACCGCCGTCCTCGAGCTCCTGCGGGCAACCGAGGCCGCCGGCCTCGCCGGCGAGGAGCTCCTCATCCAGTGCGACTCCCAGTACGTCATCAACTCTCTGACGAAGTGGCGCCACGGCTGGAAGAAGCGCGGCTGGCGCAAGGCCGACGGCAAGCCGGTCCTCAACGCCGACCTCGTCAAGGACCTCGATGCCGCGCTCGCGGGTCGCACCGTGCGCTTCGAGTGGGTGCGCGGGCACGTCGGCCACCCCATGAACGAGGCCGCCGACTCCCGGGCCCGCGGCGCCGCCACAGCATTCCAGCAGGGTCGCCCGGTGCCCGCAGGCCCGGGATGGACCCATGGCGGCCGGGCACCGGGGAACCGGAGGACGGCGCAGGCGCCGAGTGCGGTGTCGTCGAGCACCCCCGCCGCGCCGCAGACCGACGCCCTGTTCTGAGGCCGAGGATCGGGGCGCAGCGTCCGCAGGACCCCGGTGACCTCCTCTCACAGAAACGGCACAGGTCCGTCAAACACGTGGCATAAGGCCTCCGGCGAGGCTTGTAGCCATGACGACGACGAGCCCCGCCCTCCCCGCATCCCGCCCGGCGATCCTGAACCTCCTGGCCCGCCTGCGCCGCCGAGTTCCCACGGTCGTCCTTTTTCGCCGCTGTGTCCTTCACCGGCTGGAGCGTCGACTACGCGCTGGTCCTCATCCTCAACTCGCTGACCGACTCGGTCCTCTATGCCGTCGTCGGAGCCAGGATCGTCTCCTGCACTCTGGGCTTCCTGCTCAACCGACGCCTGTTCGGGGCCTCTCCGGAGAGCTTCTGGCGCTCGGCCGGCGGCTACGCGGCGGTCCAGGGCGGGGTCGCGGCGACGTCCCTACGCCGGCATCGCGGTCCTCACCAGCGCCGGCGCGCCCCTGTGGCTGGCCAAGGTGCTCGTTGACTCCACGCTCTTCGTCGTCAACTACCTGGCCCAGTCCCGCCTCGTCTACCGGGCCCCGGCGCAGCAGCCCGTCCTGGCGCCGGCCCTGACCACCGCAGCCTGAGAGGGCGGGCGCGGCGGCTCAGGACTGCGCGTCGCGCATGAGGATGACGAGCTGGACCCGGTCGCGCAGGTCCAGCTTGGTCAGGATCCGGGTGACGTTCTTCTTGACCGAGTCCGGGGCCAGGACGAGTCGCTGAGCGATCTCCGCGTTCGTCAGCCCCTGGGCCACCAGGTCGGCCACCTCGCGCTCACGGGGGCTGAGATCGTCGAGGCGCTGCCGTGCCGCGCGTTGCCGGGGTGAGGTGACGGGGCTGAGCATGTGCCGGTTGAGCAGCTCGCGGGTAATGCGCGGAGTGAGGATCGCGTCCCCGGAGCTGACCGCCCGCAGCGCCTGGTGGAGGTCGGCCGTGCGGGTGTCCTGAGCAGGAAGCCCGGAGGCGCCGGCCGACAGCGCCCCGAAGGCGAACTCGTCCTGGTCGTAGGTGGTCAGCACCAGGACCCGGATCGAGGGGTAGAGCTGGGAGATGCGTGCCGTGGCATCGATCCCGTTGAGCACGGGCATGCGCACGTCCATGAGGATGACGTCGGGTAGTGGCCTGCGCTCCTGAAGCAGGGCTGCGAGCTGGTCGAGGGCGTCCTGGCCGTGGGCGGCCTCGGGCCGTGACCCTGCAGGTCGTCGGCCCGGTTGATGATGAGGGACAGACCCATGCGGGTGGCTCGCTGGTCATCGACGATCATCACCGTGATCGGCGTGCGACCGTCTCGATGAGCTCCGGTGCCCGGCCCGGAGGCGGCGGGGGAGGAGGTGGGATTGGCGGTGGATCGGGCTCATCGCGATGTGCCTTCCGGGAAGGGGACGACGGCGCGCAGCACCCAGCCGGATGCGCCCTCATCGGTCGTGGGGCCGGCGGACATCGTGCCACCGTGCTCACCGACCACGGCCGCCAGGTTGGCCAGTCCGTGGCCGGCCACGGGCGACGCCTGCGTCGAGCCGGGACCGTCGTCTCCGAGCCGGTCTGAGCGCCACGACCGTCGTCGGACACGGTGATCCGTGTGGAGGCCTGGTCATGGTCCAGGGAGATGACGACGCGTGTGGCGCCCTTAGCGTGGCGCATGACGTTGGTCAGGGCCTCCCGGATGACGACATAGACGACCTCCCGAGGGCCCTGACTGCGCGGGTGCCGTCGAGGGGGCGCCTGCCCGGTCTCGGTGAGGGCCGCACTGATACCGGTGGCTCTCACCGTGGTCAGCAGGTCGGTGAGTCGGTCCCATCCGGGTGCGCCCCGGGGGACTGCGGGTGTGCTGCGAGCCCAGGCCGGTCGGGTCCACGGCGGCGTCGGTACCGGCGTCGTCGGGAGAGGGGCCCGGTGCCGTCTGGAGCGAGGCGACGGCACGTCTGGTGTCCGCCAGGCCCTCGCGGGCCAGGGCGTTCATCATGTCGATGGCCTCATCGGTCTGCGGGCTGCCGCCGGCCCCTGCATCCCTCGGACAGGGGCGATGATTGCGGTGAGGGCGTGGCCCACGGAGTCGTGGAGCTCGGCCGCCACCCGGGCCTGGTGACGGGCGGCGTCGCGCTGAGCGACCAGCCGCTGCTCGGCGGACTGCGCCGCGAGCTGGGCGTCCCCGTGCTCCAGGGCCTGCCGGCGTGAGCGGGAGATCGAGGCCACCGCGAGCACGAGCACCAGAATGAGGATATCAGGGCTCAACATGCTCACCTGCGGCCACTTGGCCAGCGCCGTGGGGACGAGGGTGCACAGCGCGCAGACGCTGAAGCCGATGAGTCGGTCACGGCTGGGGGCGGTGACGAGCAGGGCGTAGAGAGCCAGCATGGACAGCAGGTTGAGTCCACCGCGTGGCCCCCACAGGTCGACGGCGGCCGAGGCCAGGCTCGTGGCGGTGACGACGGCCAGGGGCCAGCGCCGTCGGGCCAGCAGCGATCCGGCGAGCAGCAGGGAGGCGATGACCCAGCCTCGCAGGGGAGGTGCGGGTAGGTGTACGAGGCCACGTTCAGCACCATCAGCTGGAAGAGGCCCGCGGCCCCGGCCACCGCCCACAGGGTCAGGGTGCTGGTGCGCCACCACTGAGCCACCCGGTCCAGGAGGGTCCGTGGGACCCGGGAGACGTGTGCCGAGTCGGGCGCTGCGGGAACGTGGCTCATGACTGGCGCCTCACTGCTCGGCGCAGAGCCAGGGTCAGCAGGACCACCCACACCAGGCAGATGACGCCCTCGAATGCTGCGGCGCCCAGTGAGGTCACGTAGCCCGGGCTCATGGCCGACGTGGTTCGGGTCAGTGAGGCTGCGGGGTTGAGGACGCTCAGCGGTCGAGCCACGAGAAGCATCGCCATCCCCGCAATGATGCTCAGCAGCACCGTGGACATCGTGGTGGCGAAGGACGTCATGACCGCGCCCAGCCAGGTGACGAAGGTGAGGATGACCCACATTCCCAACGCGACGACCGCGAAGCGCGGCAGGTAGGCGACCAGGCCCACCAGGCTGAAGCCCAGGGCGAGGCCCGTCACCGCGGTGGTCAGGACCAGGACCGCGGTGGTGAGGGCCGCGACCTGGAGCCCGTGCAGCAGCTTGCCCGCAACCATGGTGGTCTCCAGGCCGGTGGCGCTCATCCGCTGCCAGTTCCTTCCCTGGTGCTCACTGCTGGCGATCTGCGCGGCGAAGGCACCCAGCGCCAGCGGCAGGAACACCATTGAGAGCAGGAGCGTGGACTGGGACCACGTGATCTCCCAGGTGACGCCCTGGGCCTCGAACTGGCTGCGGTAGGTGCGGTACTGCAGGTAGCCGGACAGGGAGCCCAGGGAGCACAGGACGGTGACGGCGACCCAGTACCACCGGTTGGGGGACTTGCGGTTCTCCCAGTACCAGGCGGCTCGCACCGACGGGCGGGACTGGGGGGCGGACGGAGCAGTCCGGCTCAGGCCGGTCGGCTGCTGCGTCGTGGACGGGCCGGAGGGACCGGGGAGCGCTGACGGGTGCTGAGCGGGCCGGAGGGGCCGGCCTGCAGCGGAACGTGTGACTGGTGCGCTGGTGCTCATCGGTGATTCTCCTGGTGGACGATAACGAGGTGGGCGGCGACGGTCCACCCGACCGCGACCAGCGCGGCGAGCGCCGCCAGGGTCCACGGCTGGGACACGAGCGTCATGTCGCCGCCTTTCCCGCATGGACGTGTAGGGAGGCGACCGTGTCAATGGGGGTGGCGGCCGGAACGATGCCCCAGGGCAGCAGCCATGAGAACTTCCCGAGGTAGGCGTAGGGCAGGCTCTCGGCGATGAGGCCGCCGATGGCCGCCACACCCAGGCCGATGCCCTGCTTGTCGAAGCAGGTGGACAGCGTCAGCTGGACCGAGGAGATGGCCAGCGTGGAGCACGCCACCACCACAAGAGCAGGAGGCAGTGTGCTCCAGTAGGAGCCGGTGACGGTCAGCCCGATCGAGCCGGCCAGCACGCTGAGCAGCGCGAAGATGCTCGCCTCCATGCACAGGACCGTGAGGATCACGATGACCAGCTTGCCCCGGTAGCGGGTCAGGGGGCTCTGACCCAGCGCCGTCATCAGCTGCCCCATGCGCTCCTCGGTGTCCACGGTGACGATGCGCGAGGCCAGGACCGCGGTGATGATGGGCATGAGGAAGGCGATGATCTGGATGAACTCATCCAGGGCGAGCGTGGCGTGGCGTGCCTCAGCCGGGCCGCTCGCCCGATGGGTGATGAGCATGCTGCACCATGCCAGGCACACGGCGGTGGCGCTGGCGGCGATGAGCCAGTAACGCTTGCGGCGCAGCTTGCCCAGCTCGAGGGCCAAGGTGGTCCACGCCCTGCTCAGCGGGGAGAGGGGGAGTGCGCGCGGCGCTGCCGGTTGCGTCGGGGGCTGTGTCAGGTGCTGTGTCGGTGGTGCCGGCTGCGCGGCCACGGTGGCCGCCGGGCCCGTTGTGCTCACTGAGGCGCTCATCGGTTGACCTCCTGAGAGGCGAGGGGCGGCTGGGCGGCCAGGACCGGCTCGGTCAGCTCCAGGAAGGCCTGCTCGAGGGTCTTGCGCACGGTCTGGACCCGGTAGACGGTCGTTCCGGAGGAGACGATGCGGGTGATGAGCTCGCCGACGACGTCGTCGGGCATCATGGGGGTGCGCACGGCACCGTCCCGCACCTCGTGGGTCACCCCCAGGGAGGTCAGGAGCGCGGCGACGGCCGTGGGCGCGGAGACGAGCAGCTCGATGACCCCTTCGTCGCGCAGCCCGGCCAGGGTGCCCCTGATAGCGCAGGGCGTCCGGCGCAGATGATGCCGACGGTGTCGGCCATCTGCTCGATCTCGGACAGGATGTGGGAGGAGACGATGATCGTCACGCCCTCCTGACGGGCCAGGGTGACGATGAGCTGGCGGATCTCGGCCACCCCGGCGGGGTCGAGACCGTTGGTCGGCTCGTCCAGGAGCATGAGGGCCGGGTTCGACAGCAGCGCCATGGCCAGTCCCAGGCGCTGCTTCATGCCCATGGAGTAGTGCTTGACCTGCTTGTTCTCCTGGCCCGACGAGGTTGACGGTGGCCAGGGCGTGCTGGACGCGGTTGGAGGCCAGCCCCAGGTAGGAGGCCACCATGGCCAGGTTCTCCTTGCCGGTCAGGCTCGGGTAGTAGGAGGGACCCTCGATGAGGGAGCCGATGGTTCCCGGCGACAGGGGGTGGCGCTGGCTGACCGGGCGTCCCAGGACACTCATGCGTGCCCGACGTTGGCGGGTCAGTCCCAGCAGGAGCTTCATCGTGGTGGACTTGCCGGCTCCGTTGGGGCCCAGGAAGCCGTAGATGCCGCCGGAGGGCACGGACAGGTTCAAGCCGTCGACGGCGTTGACGCCGTTGTAGGTGCGGGTCAGTCCCTCGGTGGTTACCACGAGTCCCTCGGAGGGGGAGGGCAGGCGGCTGGGGCGGGCACGGCGCGACGCAGGGGGCGGGCAGGCTGCGGAAAGCCGGGGCGGGAACGGCGTGCTGCCCGTGCGTCGAGGGCCGCGGTCCCGGGGAGGGAGCGTTTGCTGGAGGGGCAGGGGGTCGTGGCGTGCGGTTGATGATCGGTGCGGTGACAGGTGCGTTGCTCATGACTCCATGGAAGCCCTCCCGGGAGGTAGCGCGCACCGCCGTCGGCCTGTTTGTCACCCCTGGGGATGACGACGGTGCCGCAGCCACCCCTGGTGGGCGGCTGCGGCACCGCGTGATTGTCCTGGCCCGGCAGTGCTGGGCGTCAGATTCTCTGTGCGCACTCCAGGGAGCGGCTCAGATGAGGGTGAGTGCCTGTCGGGCGATGGCGAGCTCCCTCGTTGGTGGGCACCACGAGCACGGTGACCTTCGAGTCCGGCGTGGAGATGACCCGCGGCTCGTCGGAGCGGGTCTCGTTGACCTCCTGGTCGATCGTGACGCCCATGAAGCCCAGGCGCTCGCCGAGCTCGCGGCGCAGGTTCGCGTCGTTCTCGCCGATACCGGCGGTGAAGGTCAGGGCGTCCAGGCCGCCCATGACGGCGGTGTAGGCGCCCACGTACTCACGAGGCGGTGCAGGTAGATGTCCATGGCCTCGCGGGCCTCCTGCTCACCGGCGCCGATGCGCTTCCACACCTCGCGCATGTCGTTGTCCCCGGCCAGGCCCTTCATACCCGAGCCACGGTTGAACAGGTGGTCGATCTCGTCGATCGACATGCCGGCCACCCGCGCCAGGTGGAAGACGGCGGCCGGGTCGATGTCACCGGTGCGCCCACCCATGACCAGGCCCTCCAGCGGGGTCAGGCCCATGGAGGTGTCCACGGCGTGCCCGGCCACGACCGCCGAGGCCGAGGCCCCGTTGCCCAGGTGCAGGACGACCTGCTTGAGGTCGTCGCGCCCCAGGAGCTCCGAGACCGCCCCGGAGACGAACTGGTGGCTGGTGCCGTGAGCCCCGTAGCGGCGGATGGAGTAGGTGTCGGCGACCTCGCGGTCCAGGGCGTAGCGGGCGGCCTCCTCAGGGCAGGTCCTGGAAGAAGGCGGTGTCGAAGACGGCCACGTGCGGCACGTCGGACAGGAGGCGGCGCCCCACCTCGATGCCCTTGAGGTGGGCGGGGTTGTGCAGCGGGCCCAGCGGCACGAGCTGCTCGATACGGGCCACGACGTCGTCGTCGATGAGGGCCGGGCCGGAGAAGTAGCGTCCGCCCTGGACGACCCGGTGGCCCACGGCCACGATGTGGGCGTCGGCCAGCGAGGGGCCCTGCTCCTCGAACAGGCGCAGCACCTCGGACAGGCCGAAGCCGTGGTCGGGGACCGGCTCGGTGATCTCGGTGCGCTCCTCGCCGTGCTTGTGGGTGATGGCGCCGGTCTCCTCGCCGATGCGCTCCACCAGGCCGGAGGCGAGCGAGGCGCCCGAGTCGGGGTCGACCAGCTGGTACTTGATGGAGGAGGAGCCGGAGTTGATAACGAGGACGGTGCGCTGAGTCACGGGGTGCCTTTCAAGAACGGTCGGGGATGAACGCGGGGATGACTGGATGACTGATGAGGGTCCCGGGTGAGCCTCAGCGGCGTGGGACCGGGGCCCGGCCCCACGCCGCTGAAGGGCTCAGCCCTGGGCCTGGACGGCGGTGATGGCGACGGTGTTGATGATGTCCTCCACCAGGGCGCCGCGCGAGAGGTCGTTGACCGGCTTGTTGAGACCCTGAAGGACCGGGCCGATGGCGATGGCGCCCGAGGAGCGCTGGACCGCCTTGTAGCCGATGTTGCCGCTGGACAGGTCCGGGAAGATGAAGACGTTGGCCCGCCCGGCCACGAGCGAGTCCGGGGCCTTCTTGGCGGCCACGGTCGGGTCGATGGCGGCGTCGTACTGGATGGGGCCCTCGACGGCGAGGTCGGGCTCCTTGGCCCGCACCAGCTCGGTGGCCTCACGGACCTTGTCCACGTCCGCGCCCTTGCCGGAGGTCCCGGTGGAGAAGGACAGCATCGCCACGCGCGGCTCGACGCCGAACTGGCGGGCCGTGGCGGCCGAGGAGATGGCGATGTCGGCCAGCTCGGCGGCGTTGGGCTCGGGGTTGACGGCGCAGTCGCCGTAGACGAGCACCCGGTCCTGCAGGAGCATGAGGAAGACCGAGGAGACGATCGAGGTCCCCGGCTTGGTCTTGATGATCTGGAAGGAGGGGACGATCGTGTGGGCGGTGGTGTGGGCGGCGCCCGAGACCATGCCGTCGGCGTCTCCCATGTGGACCATCATCGTGCCGAAGTAGGACACGTCCTGGACCTTCTCACGGGCCTGCTCCAGGGTGACGCCCTTCTTGGCCCGCAGGCGGGCGAACTCCTCGGCGTACTTCTCCAGCAGCTCGGGGTCGCTGGTGGCGACGACCCGGGCGGCGGCGATGTCCAGGCCCAGCTCGGTGGCGCGGGCCCGCACCGTGGTCTCGTCGCCCAGCAGCACCAGGTCGGCGATGCCGCGGCGCAGGATGGCGTCGGCGGCCCGCAGGACCCGGTCGTCGTCGGGCTCGGGCAGGACGATCGTCTTGCGGTTGGCGCGCGAGCGCTCCACCAGCTCGGCCTGGAACATGATGGGGGTGACGACCTCGGAGGGCTCGACCTCCAGGGCCGACAGGAGGGCCTCGACGTCGGCCTCCTGCTCGAAGGTGGTCACGGCGACGTCGATCTTGCGCTCGGAGCCGTGGGCGAGCAGTCCCTGCAGGGAGCCGGCCGCGGAGGCGGCGGTGAAGGTGTCCAGCGGGGAGGTGATGACCGGGATGTTGACGTCCAGCCCCTCCAGGAGGCGCAGCGCGTGGGGAGCCACCTCGAAGCCGCCGTTGAGGATGAGGCCGGACAGGATCGGGAAGCTCGAGGAGGCCTGGGCCGCCATGAGGGAGATGAGCATGGCGGAGCGGTCGGCCGGGACGATGGCGAGCTGGCCCGCGGTCAGGCGCTCCAGGACGTGGGAGACGTCCATGGCGCACACGAGGACGGACTCGGCCTCGCGGTCGAGCAGCGTCTCGTCACCGGCGATGAGAGTGCCCTCGACGGCGTCGAGCACCTCGCGCACCACCGGGAGCCGCCAGCAGCGGCACCTCGGGCAGCGTGGTGGAGGTGATGCCCTCGATGGCGGTCAGTGCCTCGCCGACGGCCTGGCGGGTCTCGGGCAGGCACTTGTTGGCCACGACCGCGACGGTGCGGGCGTGGTTGTCGGCGATCTCGGCCATGGAGACCTCTACGGAGGCGACGACGTCCTCCACGTCGTGCTGCCCGGAGACCACCAGCAGCACGGGGACGCCGATGTTGGCCGCCACCCGGGCGTTGAGGGCCAGCTCGGGGTTGCCGGCGACGTCGGTGAAGTCCGATCCGTCGATGATGACGACGTCGTGCTCGCGCGCCAGGGCCCGGTAGGCGTCGACGATACGTGCCAGGGCCTCCTCGGGGTCGGCGTGGAACTCGTCCCAGGTCGCGCCGACGCACTGCTCTGCGGGCGTGGTGGAGCCGGCACGGTTCAGCAGGAGGCTGAGGAAGGCATCGCCCTCACGGCTCTCCACGAAGGGGCGGAAGACGCCGACCTTGGCAACCACCTTGGTCAGGCAGGAGACCAGCCCGAGGGCCACCGTTGACTTCCCGGTTCCGGCGTTGGGTGAGGCGATGTAGATACTGCGCGCCACGTTAGGTCCTTCTCGCGTTGTCTTGGAGTCAGGGGCGCCGGCTCATTCCGGTGCCGTACGGGTCCGATTGTGCCCCCACCTGCGGTTCATCTGCGACCAAAGGCCCGATCTCCGTCCGTCTTGTGATGTGGGAACGGGCACACACCAGGGGGTTGGTACAGGTGTCATAGGTGCTAACCCGCTCGAGCGGTCGGCTCGCGGGCGGGCGTGGAGGGGACCGTGGCCCGCCCGGTACCGGGGTCGACGTTCACTGCGACGCTGTTGTGGGACTGCCGAGGGGTGACCCGTTCTCCTTGCGAGACCCAGATCGTGTATGTCGACGACGGGTCGCCCGGTTCAGGGAGGAACAGGGCGACCGCCTGCCCGCCGCCTGCCTCCTGCGCCGCGGCGACAGCGCGATGCGGCCCGATGTCCTGGGTCCCTGGCCTGTGCTGGTCGGTTCCACCGGGGACTGGTACCCGGTCATGGAGACGGGGACGCGGGCTGGGTGGGGCGGATGCTGAACGCGCTGGCGTAGTAGCCCCACAGGAACAGCAGGGGAAGGAGGACCAGGCCGGCCGCCTTGAAGAGATCGGTGTCCCGCGACAGGCGCTGGGTGCGCCAGTGGGAGGACAGTGCGGTGCGTCGATAGCGCTGCATCGGCCACCACGTGCGCAGCCCGCTGACTGTGAGGACTACCAGGACCACGCCCGAGGTGGCCACGACCAGGCCCCCGACGGTCAGGCCCCGGTGACTGCCCCACCATCCGGTGTGGGGGATCTCCTGGGACAGCCAGTGCACGTGGCCGGGACCCCTGGCAGGACAGCAGGCAGCGGTGCAGGTTGTCCAGGGCGGCAACCCACTCCGGGGTCGCCGACGCCCTGCTGATCTCGTGCCCGGTGGAGGGGTCGACCGTGTAGGTGGCCCGCTCGGTCCTGACCTCGACGATGTCGGTGTCCCACGTCGCTGACAGGACGGGCTCGTCGGGATGACTGTTCTGACCGTCTCGACCGCCTGAGGCAGTGAGACCTGACCGGGGTCGGCGTCGTGGGTGTAGGCGGTCGGGTTCAACGAGCGCATGATCTCCCCTGGTGCGGCAGGAGCACGCCGCTGAGAGTGATGATCAGCAGTCCCCAGACCGACCGCCGCCGACAGCCAGCGGCGCACGAGCGCCATCGCCCGGGAGGTGCGGGAGGGCGGGGAGGGGATCGGTCTCGGCCGTGGGATCCATGACGGTCTTCAATGGGAAGGGCTACGACCCGGCGGGGGGTCAGCAGGGCGGCCGCGGCGCACAGACAGGCGAGGGCCGCGATGAGGGCGTAGACGTGAGTGACCGCGCTCGCTGCCGCCGCCACAGGAGAGCAGGCACCACTGACGCTGACGGCGGCGCCGGCGACCTGAATGACCAGGGCGACGCCGACGGCCAGGGGCCCGGCGGTGCCGATGGCGGGAGCCAGGGCGTAGACGATGACGCACCTGAGGCCCCGATGCCCACAGTCCCAGCATGACGGCATGGATATCGGCGCTGACCATGATGGGGGCCGCCGCGTCGTCCTGCGTGACGGGGGAGGGTGTCGGGGGCGCGACATTGTCGACGTCGTCTCCGGCGTCCCCTGCCCTGACGAAACGTCAACATAATCAATACTGGCCGTACTCTTCATACTGATGAATACGGTAACGGTCAGGATAAATCACGTCAACGCTCCGCCATGAGCGGGGGATGTGATGTCAGACAGGCGTATTTGAGGGAAATAACCGCTGGTAGGGCCCTGTTTTGTAGGCCGGGGAAATAAGGGTTGCTGGGCTGTGTTCCGAACGGGGTCCGGACGCGGCCCGGCTCAGCGAAGCAGAGGGCAGCGCGGAGATGATGGTCAGCGCGACGATGATCGGCTCGAAGATCCCGCTGATCCATGTGCTCGGCGAGGCGTCGACCGGCCAGGGCCGAGGCGATGACGACCGGTGCTGCGATCACGGCCAGTGACAGGGTCGTGGGGTTGACCAGGCCGGCTGAGACGGAGAAGGGCAGCTTGACCAGGTTGACCAGGAAGAAGAACCAGGCCGTCGTCCCCAGGAAGGCCTTGACCGGATAGCGGCAGGCCAGGAAGTACATGGAGGTCACCGGTCCGCCGGCGTTGGCGACCATTGTGGTGAAGCCGGCCAGGCTGCCGTAGACCAGGCGGGCCGGGCGGCTGCCGGCCGGGGCCGGGCGCGCCGACTCGGGCGCCTCGTCGGACCTGTTCCTGGCGGCCGAGCGGCGCTGCAGGAGCGTGATGAGGACCAGGATCAGCAGGATGGCGCCGATGAGGCGGCGAGTGGAGTCGTTGGAGGCCAGGTGCAGGAACAGGGCGCCGGCGCCGACGCCGGTCAGGACCGCGGGGACGAGCCTGCGCAGCATGCGGAAGTCCGCGTCGCCGCGATAGCTCCACACGGCCAGCAGGTCGCCGGTCATGAGCATGAGCAGGATGGCACCGGTGGACTCCTTGGCCGGCAGCGCCGCGGTGCACAGGGCTACGGCGATGGTGGCAGCCCCGGGCAGGGCGGTCTTGGCGATGCCGCACAGGGCCGCCACGACCGCGAGCAGGATCCAGGCGGTTGCGGTCAAGGTGGGGAGCACGGGACCTCTCAGCGATGAGAAGAGTCGGGGTGTGGTCTGAACTTTGTCCAGACTAATGCATGACCGTCGACGGCGAGGACCGATGGGGGCCTCGCCATCGACGGTGGCCTGTGTGAGGTCCACCAGGTGCGGCTCAGAGCCGGGCGGCGGCCTCCAGGAGGTTGCGTGCGGAGATCTGGAGCCCCTCGACGTTGCCGTACTCGGCGTCCTCGTGCTCGATGTTGACGTTCATCTCCGGATCGATCTCGGTGATGGCGGCCAGGAACCGAGCCCAGTAGTCGGTGTCGTGCCCCAGGCCGAGGGCGACGAACCGCCAGGCCGGGTCCTGCGGCCAGGAATTGCACCAGTAGCCGTAGGCCACCGGGACCTTGCCCTCCGCCTCAGCGGGAACGCGGCCGAAGTCGGTGTCCAGGACCCCTCGGTAGGCGGCTCCGGGGAAGACCCTGGTGTCCTTGGCGTGGACGTGTCCCACCAGGGAGCCCAGGCGCTTGGTGGCCTCGATCGGGTCCATCTGCTGCCAGAACAGGTGGGAGGGATCCATGTTGACCTTGATATGGGTCGCCCCGGTCTCCTCGACAAGCCTCTCGAAGGAGGGGACGTTGAAGACCAGGTTGCGCGGGTGCAGCTCCAGGCAGACCTGGACGTCGTTGTCGCGGGCCAGGGCGTCGATCTCCTTGAAGAAGGGGACGACGACGCTCCACTGGTAGTCCAGGATCTCCATGTCGATCCCGTTCCAGGGGTTGACCACCCAGGTGGGGTACTTCGCGCTCGGGTCGGTGCCGGGGGTACCGGACATGGTGACGATCTCCTTGACGCCGAGCAGGCCGGCCAGGCGGATGGCTGCCCGGATGTCCTCGGCGTGCTTGAGTCCCTCGTTGGGCAGCGGGGAGGTGGGGTTGCCCGAGGTGTTGAGGCCTGAGAGCGTCATCGCCTTGTCCTTGAAGACGCCCAGGTACTCCTCGCGGGCGGTGGACGAGGCCAGCAGGGCGTCGACGGGGCAGTGCGGGGAGGGGATGAATCCTCCGACGTTGACCTCCGCCCCAGTAAGCCCCGCGTCCTTGAGGACGTCGAGGGCCTCGGGCAGGGAACGGTCCTGGAGGCAGGCGGTGTAGGCGCCGTAGGTCAGCGGCATGGGAAGTCTCCTTGCGTGTCGTTCGATACGTCGTTGGGTGTCGGTGCGTCTGAGGGGGTCGGGCCAGCGGAGCGGACGAGGCACCGCCGGGAAGGTCTTACAGGCTCGCGAGCTCGGGCAGGTCCGAGACGTCGACGGCGGCGCCCCCGGCAGCGGCCGATCGGGCCACGGCGTCGGCCAGGAGCATCTCCCGGTAGCCGTCGGCGAAGCTGGCGCACCGGGGCAGGGCCCCCTGCTCGGGGGCGACGCCGGCGACCTGCTGGAGGAAGGCGTGGGCCTGGTAGGTGAACTGCTCGATCTGGGTCAGCCCGACCCCGCCGAAGGCCATGGAGGAGCCCCGTGCGAAGTAGGGGAAGTCGGGGCCCACCAGGACGCGGCGGGCCCCGCCCAGCCCGGCCGGGGAGTTGACGTCGTCGATCTTGATCTCACCGCATCGCGCCAGGTCCCAGGAGGCGCGGCCCTTGGTGCCCAGCACGTCGACCATGAGGGAGTTGGGCAGGCCCCAGGCCACGCGCGAGCAGGAGAAGGTGCCCACGGCTCCGTTGGCGAAGTGTGCGGTGAAGGTGGCGATGTCGTCGTTCTCCACCGGCTCGTAGGTGACGTCAGCGCAGTCGCCGTCGCCCAGAGCGGTGCCGCGAGTGACGTGTCCAGCGGTCACGGGGCGCTCCTTGATGGAGGTCATCATGGCTGCGCCCGAGACCGAGGTGATGGGGCCACAGATGAGCTCGGCGGTATCGATGAGGTGACTGCCGACGTCGCCCAGGGCCCCCGAGCCCATGGGGCCCTTGTAGCGCCAGGCCATGGGGGTGGAGGGGTCGACGCCGTAGTCGCACCAGTAGCGGCCGTCGAAGTGGTTGATCTCGCCCAGGTGGCCCTCGGCGACGAGCTTGGCGAGCTCGGCCACGGCGGCGTTGCGGCGGTAGGTGAATCCGACGCCGGTGACGACGCCGGCCTCCTTCTCCGCCCGCGCCATGGCGCGGGCGGACTCGAGCGTGTCCGCCAGGGGCTTCTCGCACAGGACGTGCTTGCCGGCCCTGATGAGGGCCTCGGCGATCTCGCGGTGCAGGGCGTTTCCCACCACGATGGAGACGATGTCGATGTCCGGGTCCTCGGCCACGACGCGCCAGTCGTCGACGGCGCGCTCGTAGCCGTAGCGCTGGGCGGCGTCCTCGGCGAAGGGGAGGTAGGCGTCGGCGATGGTGTGCAGGCGGACCGGCGGCAGGCCCAGGTCGAAGACGGTTCCGACCTGGCGCCAGGCGTTGGCGTGGGTGGTGCCGGCCATTCCGGCACCGATGACGGCGACTGACAGGGGAGTGGTGCTCATGGTTGCCTCGGGTGTCCTCGTTGACGAGCGGGTGGCGGGTGAAGTCCTGAGCTGACATGAATTCACGCGCGTGAATTCATGACTTCAGTCTGAGTGCCGGTGCTGGTTGTGTCAACCGATGAGGAGAAACTTCATCCTGACAAAGGAGTTGTCCTGAGGGTGGGGGACAGAAGTTGAGCCGTTGGTCCTTGATCGGAGGCGGTTCGAGGCACCACCGCTGTCCGACGACGGACGGTGCGCGAGTCGGCTCGGCGCCCGGCGTGGTGCTCGTCAGCGTCCCAGGGACGAGGCACGCGTGATGAGCCGCGGCTCCAGGACCACGCTGCGGGCCTCGGTCCCGGTGCCCGCCTCGGCCTGCGTTCCGTCGTCGGGACGTGAGCCCGGCGCGCCGGCACACCAGGTCCACCGCGCACTCGCCCAGGCGTTCCTCGGGCTGGTCGACGCTGGTCAGGAGAACCCTCGCGCAGGGCCAGGTAGGTGTTGTCGTAGGAGACCAGGGCGACGTCGACTCCGGGCTCGCGGCGGCTCGCGCAGGACGGGCACCGCGTCGATGGCCAGGGCGTCGTTGTGAATGACCAGGCCCAGTGGCTCGGGGTGGTCCTGCAGGGCCGTCCGTGTGGCGGGGCCGGCGTCCTCGCCGCAGCTGCGCACCTCGAAGGCCGACCCGGTTGCCCGAGCGGCGTGCGCCAACGAGCCTTCTCGGTCGTGGCGGGAGGCCGCGTCGGTCAGGCGCGGGCCGATGTAGCAGATGGTGCGCATGCCCCGGGATGCCAGATGATCGGCGACGAGTCGGGCGGCGGCGGCCTCGTCGACCCGCACGGAGTCGACCCGCCCGCCTGGGCTGCGCCGTCCGATGACGCATACGGGCACCTCCTCACCGATGGCCAGCAGGTCCTCGCCGGGCAGCCAGGGCGAGACGAGGATGATGCCCGCGACGCGGACGCCCAGCAGGCTCTCGACGGCCTGGTGCAGGACCTCGGGCTGGTCGGAGCCGACCGTGACGAACAGGGTGAGGCCGCGCTGGGCGGCCGCTCGGCCCAGGCTGGCCGCGATCTGCTCGAAGAAGGCGTTGCGCAGGTTGGGCAGCACCAGGCCGATGATGCTCGAGCGCTTCCGGGCCAGCGAGGAGGCTGAGACGTTGACCCGGTAGCCGAGGGACGCCGCCACCTCCTCGATGCGCTCGCGGGTGTCTGCGGCGACCTTGGGTGAGCCGCTCAGAGCCAGCGAGACCAGGCTGCGCGAGACCCCTGCGGCGCGTGCGACGTCGCTCTGGGTGGCGGCGTGAGCCTTGGTCACCGTCTCCTCCTGCTTCCTCCGGTGCCGGGTTGCCTCTCGCAGGACGCGTTCAGGCGGGTGCCCGGCTACCGGGAAGGCTACAGGCTGATCCGGAGGGCTGTGGCGGCGGTCGGTGGGGCTCGCGCAGTAGATGGGGAACGACGACGCTCCCGACCATCGCTGGTCGGGAGCGTCGAGCTGAGGCGTCAGCCGGTGGGATCCGTTCGGCGGGGGAGTCCGTGCGAGTCCCGTGACGTCTCAGGCCTTGAAGAGGGTTCCCTCAAGGTAGGCGCGTGCCTTGCGGGCGTACTCCAGGGGGTTGGCGATGGCCGGGTCCTGCTCGGCCTCCACCAGGATCCACTCGGAGTAGCCGTGGTCCACGAGGAACTTGTAGGGGACGGTGAAGTCGATCGTGCCGTCGCCGGGGACGGTGAACATGCCGGCCAGGAAGGAGTCGAGGAAGGAGCGCTCGGCGGCCTTGGACTCCTCCATCTTCTCGGGACGCACGTCCCTGAAGTGGACGTGCTTGACGCGGTCGATGGTGGCCTCCAGCAGGCCCATGACGTCGCCGTCACCCACGTAGGCGTGGCCGGTGTCGAACAGGAGGGAGACCTTGGCCGGGTCGGTCAGCTCCATGAGGCGGATGGTCTCCTCCTTGGTCTGGATGACCGTGCCCAGGTGGTGGTGGTAGACGAGCTCCAGGCCGTGGGCGTGGGCGACGTCGCCCGAGACGGTTGAGGCCCCTCGGCCAGCACCGGCCACTGCTCCTCGGTGAGCACCGGCTTGTTGGTGAAGATGCAGACGTCGCGGATGCCCTGGACCGAGCCGGTCTGCTCGGAGACGACGACGCGGGTGGCGCCCAGGTACTCCAGGTAGGCGCAGGTGGCCTCGAAGTCGGGGATGACGGCCTCGACGCCGTCGCGCAGGATGAAGGAGGAGAACCACTGGGCGACGATCTTGATGCCGCAGGGCCTCGGCGGCGGCCTTGACCTCCTCCTTGGGCGGGAAGAAGCCGGCGCACTCAGTGCCCGCGTAGCCGGTGTCGGCCAGGTCCAGGAGCATGTCCTCCAGGGTGTTGAAGGCGCCGACCTCGGGATGTCGTCATTGCGCCAGGTGATCGGGTGCATGCCCCAGGAGATGCCGTGGGGGTCGGAGATGGCGGTTGCAGGGGTCGAGGGTGAAGGACATCGTTGCTCCGTGTTCTCGCTCGGGTGGTGATGGGGGTGGTCGGTGGTGCGTGCGGTGAGGTGGCGGTGAGGCGCGGGCGGCTGGTGCGCCGTCGGCTCGGGTCCGCCAGTGGTGCGCTCCCGGGAGGAGGGTGCCGGCGTCGGTGCCGGGCGGTGGGCCCGTGCCTCGAACCTAGCAACAGGACTTTGTCCTGACAAGCCCTTTCGGGTCCTCCCGGGAGCGCGTGTGCTGGGGTGGGGTCAGGAGTAGAGCTTCTCCATCTCGACCTCGATCTCCTCCAGGGACTTGTCCTTGGTCTCCGGCATGATCTTGAACAGGACGACGGCGACGACCAGGTTGAGCACGCCGTAGATGGTGTAGGGTGATGCCGCCGCCCAGGGTCTCCATCATGGGCGGGAAGGTCCAGGTGATGATGGCGTTGGCGGTCCACATGCAGAAGATCGCCGTGCCGTTCATGATGCCGCGGACGTTGGCCGGGAAGATCTCACCCATCATCGTCCACACGATCGTGCCGTTGGAGGACTGCACGATGAGCATGAAGACGGACATGAGCCCCAGGATGAGGTAGGCGGCCCAGGTGGGCGGAGTGGTGTGGTTGGCCATGTGCGGGGCGATGAAGAACTGGAAGGTCGCCGCGATGCCCAGCAGGGTGATGCCCACGCCGATGACGTCGCCGATGAGGACCTGGCGGCGCCGGAACTTCAGGATGAGCCAGATGCCGATGGCGGAGCCGATGACCGACATGACGCCGTTGGCCACCTGCGCGGTGATGGATGCCGAGGTGGACATGCCGGCGTACTCCAGCACCTTGGGGGCGTAGTACATGACGGTGTTGACGCCGGTGGTCTGGTTGACCACGGCCAGGAAGATGCCGACCAGCAGCAGCTTGCGCAGCCAGGGCGTGGCCATGACGTGGCTGAAGCCCTTGCGCTGGGTCTCCTCGTCCTTCTCGTGCTGGCGGGCCTCGACCATCTCCATGATCTCGTCCTCGATGGAGCCGTCCTTCTCCGGGACGCGCACGCGCTTGAGGGCGCCGATGGCGTCGTAGAGGCGCTCCTTGGCCAGGTACCAGCGCGAGGACTCGGGCATGAGGCGGATGCCGATCCACAGGGCCACGGCCGGGATGGAGCACAGGACCAGCATGTAGCGCCAGGCCTCGCCGTTACCGGCGCTGATGCTGAGCTGGTCGAGGAAGGCGTGGTACTGCTCGGCGTTCATCGGGCCGCCCTTGGAGGACTGGAGCTTGGCGATCTCGTCGAAGACGTACTGGCCCGGGGCGAAGTGCCCGCTGGGGTCCTCGGAGATGGTGATCCTCGGGCCGCCCTGGAGGGAGTTGATGATGGCGTTCATCGAGAAGGCGAGCAGCTGGCCGGTGACGATCATGAGCTGGTCGATGGCCACGATGGAGCCACGGATGCGTTTGGGTGCCGTCTCCGCCAGGTAGACGGGGACCGTCGCGGAGGCGGCGCCGACGGCGAAGCCCAGGACGACGCGGAAGGGGTACATGACCCAGACGTTGGGGGCGATGGTGGTGCCGATCGCACCGATGAAGAATAGGAAGGCCAGGAAGGTGATGTTGTGGCGCCGGCCCCATCGGTCCGACATGAGGCCGCCCAGCAGCGCGCCCAGTGCTGCGCCGACCAGCAGGGTGCCGCCGATGGCGCCCTCCTCGAAGGAGGTCAGCTGGAGGCCCTTGGCGTCGAAGGGCATGTACATGTACGGCAGGCGCCGGAGATGACGCCGGTGTCGTAGCCGAAGAGCAGTGAGCCGAGCGTGGCCACGGCGGCGATGGCGATGACGCCGCGGTGCTTGCCCGAAGGTGGCGTCTCGGCCACCGCCTTGTTGAGCTCTTCCCTGGTGAGTCCACGCAGGGACGTCGTGACTCCCTGAGACATAGGGGGTCTCCTCTCAGTCCTGTGGCGGCGATGCCACAGGGGTTGTTGTGATGGGTGGGTGGTGGAGTGAAGAGAAAGGTGCGGTGTGGGGCGGCTCAGGCGTCGAAGGTGGTGCGTCCCTCGACACGGGGGACCTCGTGCCACTGGCCGTCGGCCGCCGAGGCGACAACGGCCTCGTCGACCTCCGCGGCGCACCAGGCGTCGGCGGCCGAGGGGGCCACCTGCTTGCCGGTGAGGATCGACTCGATGAACTGCGCGGCCTCGATGGCCTTCATGTCGTCAAAGCCCATGGAGGTGCCGATGGCGGGCTGGAAGCGCTGCCACTGACCCCACTGGGGGCCGGCCATGGCGCGGGTGTAGCCGTGCGAGGCCCCGCCGTCGAGCACGGGGCAGATCTCCAGCTCGTTGAGGCGCTCGAAGTTCCAGCGGGCCGAGCCCTTCGTGCCGTAGACCTCGACGACGTACTCGGCGCGTGGTCCCACGCTGACGCGGGAGGACTCCATGGTGCCCACGGTGCCGTTCTCGAAGCGCACCAGCATGGAGACGTAGTCCTCGTTCTCCACCGGGCCCACCTCGTCGCCGATCTCGAAGCCGGAGTGGCCGATGCCCATCTTGGTGGGGATGGGACGCTCGGTGATGAAGGTGTCGGTGATCGCGGTGACCGAGGCGATGCGACCCACGATGTACTGGGCCAGGTCCGCCCCGTGGCTCATGAGGTCGGGCACGACGCCGGCCCCGGCCTTCTCCTTCGAGGCCCGCCAGGTCAGGGGGCCCATGGGGGAGGAGTTGTAGTCGGCGATGAACCACACGCGCACATTCGTGATCCGGCCCAGCTCGCCGCCGCGCACCAGGGAGCGCAGGTACTCGATGGCCGGGGTGTGGCGGTAGTTGAAGCCGACGGCGGTCATCAGCCCCGCCTTCTCGGCGGCCTGGGCGATCTGCCGGGACTGCTCGGCGCTGACCCCCATGGGCTTCTCGATCCAGAAGGGCTTGCCGGCCTCGACGGCCGCCAGGGCCATCTCGTGGTGGAGGAAGTTGGGAGCGCAGATGGAGACGGCCTCCACCTCAGGATCTGCCAGCAGGTCGCGGTAGTCGGCGTAGGCGCGCTCGAAGCCCAGGTTGTCCACCGCCTCCTGACGCACCTCGTCCACGGGGTCCGCGGCGGCGACCAGCCGTGGGGTCACCCCCAGCTCGGGGAAGCGTTCGGCGATGGCGCGGTAGCTGCGGGAGTGAAGCCGTCCCATCCAGCCCAGGGGAGATGACTCCAATGCCCAGTGTTGACTTGTTGGTCATGAGGGTCCTTTCCGACAACGCTGTCGGCTGCTGCGTGTGGAGGTGTGTCCGGAAGCCCCAGGAGACACCCGTCGTTAATGACGTCACAGGAAGATATCAGAGCAACTTTGTCCTGACAAGAGGGAAGTATGAGGTCTGATGACCTGCGCTGAGCAGGGCCTCGTGCTCACTGGTGTTGTCGGATAAGATGTGCTCAATCGGTGTCCAAGGATGGACCCCGGCTCCCGCGGACCGTGCCGGTCCGTGAGGCACAACGGCGTGGAAAGGGAGACGTCTGCCGTGGAAGGACCTCGAGGACGAGGTGGACGGGTCACGATCAGGACCGTCGCCGAGCGCGCCGGCCGCTCCATCTCCACCGTCTCGGCGGCTCTCAACGGCTCCGACGGCGTTTCCGAGAAGACCCGTGGCGAGATCCTGCGTATCGCCGCCGAGCTCGGCTACCAGGCGGACCCGCGCGCCCAGTTCCTGCGCCGCAGCCACACCGGGCTCATCGGCGCCAGCTTCGCCGTCGGGCAGGCCTATCAGGGACTCATCGTGGACGGGCTCTTCCAGGCGGCCTCCGCTCTGGAGCACGCACTGGTGCTGGCCACCTCCACCCCGCATCGCGATGTGGCCGACGGGCTGCGCTCGCTGCTGCTCCAGCGTTGCGAGGGCCTCATCCTGGTCGACCCCGACCTCTCCGTGGACGCCCTGGCCGGCATCGTGGACCGGACCCCGACGGTCCTCATCGGCACCAGCGCCGAGCTGGAGGATGTTGACGAGGTCCACTCCCGCGACGACGTCGGCATCCAGCTGCTCGTCGATCACCTGGTCGACACCGGGAGGCGGCGCATCACCCATGTGGACGGCGGGCAGAGACCGCCGCGGGGCGACGTATCCAGAGATTCGGTCAGGCCGTGGAGAGCCGGGGCCTGGGGCGAGGCGCACGGGTGGTGCCCGGGGGAGGCGATGAGGACAGCGGCGCCAGGGCGGTCCACCACCTCATCGAGGCCGGCGAGCTGCCCGAGGCGCTCCTGTGCTTCAACGACCACTGCGCCGTCGGGGCTCTCATGGAGCTGCGTCGTCAAGGGGTGCGGGTGCCGCAGGACCTGGCCGTCACCGGCTACGACGGCATCCCGGTCACAGCGGCCTCGGCCTTCTCCCTGACCACGGTGCGTCAGGACGCCCGCCTCATCGCCGAGGTGGCGGTACGGGCGCTGCTGGCCCGGATGCACCCGGGCCAGGACGGCTGGATCCCGGCGGAAGTGGCCGGTGAGGACCGGCCTCTGGGCGGCCGCCTCTACCGGGTGGTCCCCGAGCTCGTTGTCCGCGACACCACGGCCCTGCCGTGCGAGCGTCGGGACGAGGCCTGTGCCTGATGCGGCACGCGGCTACGGTAAACCTCACCGAGGAAGCCACCACCGAGGGGCGCACGCCCCGCACACTGAGACAGGAACCATGATTAACGGAGAACTCATCGACCTGGTCGCCGGCGACTACGAGGCGCGTATCGCCTCATCGGGCGCCATGCTCGTCCACCTGCGCCGCCAGGGACGCGACCTCATCATGCCCTTCGACGCCGAGGCCACACTGCCCGCCGGCTGGCAGGGCAAGACCCCTGTTGCCGTGGGCCAACCGCATCGCCGGGTCCCGCTACGACTACGCGGGCACCGAGTTCCTCGTGGGCTGCAACGAGCCGGCCAGTGGCTCGGCCCTCCACGGCCTGGCCGGCTGGATGGACTGGCAGGTCGCCGACGACGACCCCTCCGGCCCCGACGACGGCGCCCCCCGCAGCCGCGTCGTCCTGGAGCTGAGCCTGCTGGCCTCCTACGGCTACCCCTGGAGCCTGGAGGCCAGCGCCTGCTTCGAGCTCGACGCCGAGCGCGGACTGAGCGTGACCGTGACCGCCACCAACGTCGGTGCGGCCCGCCCCGCCCCGCCGGTCCCCGGCGCGCCGGAGGTCGACGGCGAGCCCGCCCCCGCTCCCCTACGGCGTGTCCTGCCACGCCTACCTGACGCGCTCGGTGCCCCTGGACGACTGCGTCCTGACGATCCCGGCGGCCGAGGTCCTCGACGTCGACGAGCATATGGCCCCCACGCACCGGCGTGGCGTGGAGGGCACCGACTGGGACTGGCGGGGCGGCCGGCTCGTCGGGGCCACCCAGACGGACAACGCCTACACCGCCCTGCCTGAGGGCACCTGGGAGGTGAGCCTGCGCGGCGGGCAGGGGAACCGCGCCGTCGTCATGAGCTCGGACGTCCCCTGGGTGCAGGCCTACACCGCCGACGAGCTCTCCCGGCCCGGCGTGGCCATTGAGCCCATGACCTGCCCGCCCAACGCCTTCAACAGCGGAGAGGACCTCATCGCCCTGAAGGTGGGGCAGACTCACTCCTTCACCTACCGCCTCCACGAGGAGGACTGAGCGCGCACGCGGCCTTGGCTGAGCCCGCAACGAGGCGCTGAGAACGCGCGGTGGGCGTCGTCGAGACGGAATGCTCGACGACGCCCACCCGCGCGTCAGAGGGGCGGTGCTCAGCTCAGACGCACCGGCTGCCCGGAGTGGGCCGATTCCGTGGCGGCCTCGGCCAGGCGCAGGGCGGCGATGGCGTCCTCGATGCCGGTGGGGGGGCGTGGTGCCGGCCTCGACGGCCTCGATGAAGGCGCTCAGCTCGATGCGGTAGGCGTCGGCGTAGCGCTCCAGGAAGAAGTCGAGGTAGGGCTCCTGGGCGTCGGTGACCTCGCCGTTGGACAGGCGCACCGTGGTGGCGCGGATGTTCTCGGCGAACAGGGCACCCTCGCGGCCCGAGGCCTCGAGGCGCTGGTCGTAGCCGGAGGAGCAGTGGCGGTTGTTGATGATCGTGGCCACGGCGCCCGAGGCGGCCTTGAGGGTGACGACGGCGGCGTCGAAGTCACCGGTGTCCTTCAGGGCCGGGTCGAGGTTCTGTCCGGCGGCGTAGACCTCCTCGATCTCGCCCAGGAAGAAGCGGGCGGTGTCGAAGTCGTGGATGGTCATGTCGCGGAAGATGCCGCCGGAGACCTTGATGTACTCCGCCGGTGGGGCGGCCGGGTCGCGGCTGATGATGGTCAGCTGCTCAATGTCGCCGATCTTGCCGGCCTCGACCGCGGCGCGCGCGGCGGCGAAGCTGGGGTCGAAGCGGCGGTTGAAGCCGAACATGACGGGGACTGTGACGGCATCGAGCTCGGCCTGGGCGGCCTCGACGTCCTTCATGTCCAGGGCGATCGGCTTCTCGCACAGCACCGCCTTGCCCGCCTTGGCGGCGGCCAACAGGTGGGGGATGTGCAGCGGCGTGGGGGAGCCGACGATGACGGCGTCGATCTCGGGGTCGGCGAAGACCTCCTCGACGTCCTTGCAGGACCGGGCCCCGTAGGTGGCGGCGAGCTTCTCGGCCGCGTCCTCGAAGGGGTCGCAGACCAGGGCGAGCTCGGCCTGGGGGTGGGCGGCGATGGTCTTGGCGTGGACGTGGCCGATGCGGCCGGCACCGATGACGGCGATGGAGAGCATCCTTGCTCCTTCTGCGTGTGAGTGGGTGTGTGGGTTGGTGTCTGAACTGTGGAAAGTGGTGGGGTGGGCGGTTCGACGGCGCGGAACGTGTGGACATGACCGAACGCGCCATGGACCCGCCCGGTGCGGCGGGTACCGCTGCGGTCGTCCGGGCCCCCACCGGGACCCGGACGATCCCGGTTGGAGCCGATCAGGGCTGGGGCATGATGACGTCGCGCACCAGGGCGTCCAGGTCGGCGTCTGCCTGGAGGAATCCGCGCAGGGTGCGGCGGGTCGCGCCGAAGGTGTCGAACTCCTCGGGCGTCATGCCGTCGGGCTCGTAGGCGCGCACGAACTCGGGGATCGACAGGAGCGTCTCCATGATCTCGGGGGCCACGGGCTCGTTGATGCGCTCGACGACCTTGTAGTCGGAGTCGTTGATGAGTTTCTGCCAGGCGAAGGGCGGGGAGACGACCAGGTCGCCGCCGACCAGCTCGGACCACTGCAGCACGTTGCGGAAGGCGGCCGACAGCACGCGGGCGCGCAGGCCACGGGCCTGGAACTCCTGGTAGGCGCGCTTGAGGGCGGCCACGCCGCCCCACTCCAGGTGACCGGGGTCGATGAAGAGCTTGTCCCGCTTGGCCACGATCTTGAGCCAGTCGTCCAGGCGACCGCCCATGAGGGTGACGACCGGGCCCATGGTGGAGACGTCCTTGCCCTCGGCCTCGCGGCGCTTGAGGCCGCGCTCGATGGCCTCACCGGTGGCCACGGCCTGGGGCACGGAGAAGGAGACGGTGACGTTGACCGACACGCCCCGGTAGGTCGCGTCCTCGATGGCCTTGACGCCCACGGAGGTGGCGGGGATCTTGACGATGATGTTCTTGGCCAGGTTGGAGAACTCCTCGGCCTGGTCGGCCAGGGCCTTGGCGCTGCGGGCCAGGCGCGGGTCGGTCTGCATCGACAGGCGGCCGTTGCGGCCCTTGTGCTCCTCGAAGATGGGCTCGAGCAGCGTGGCGGCCTCGATGCTCATCTCGCGCACGACCTGCCAGCCGATCTCGGACTCGGTGGCCTCGGGCATCTCCTCGGCCAGCTCGGCGATGCGGGGGAGCCACACGTCCTTGCGCTGGTTGATGCAGGTGTAGGCGATGGTGGGGTTGCAGGTGGCGCCGACGCCACCGAAGGAGATGGACTGGCGCAGCTCGTCGGGGTCGGCCGAGTCGTTCCACAGGGCGGTGGGCGTGTTGCGGGCGGCGTCGAGAAGGGGTCCGGGGGTGTAGTCGATGCTCATCGGTTCTGTGCTCTCTTTCGGGTTCATCCGCGCAGGCGTCCTTGCAGCCGCGGTCCGGTAGCTCCTATTGAAGTGTGCTCGACGGCATCTGTCAATAAAATGTCAGGACAAAGATTCCTGGGAGTGGTGACTCCTGTGTCGGGGTGGGAGCTAGCTGGAGAACAGCGAGGTCTCGAAGGTGTAGCGGGAGGCCCGATAGATGTGCTGCCCGTACTCGATGATGCGGCCCGACTGGTCGTAGGTGATGCGGGTGGCGGTCATGAGGGCGGCGCGGCGCCGCTCGTGGAGGAGGTCGGCCTCGCGGGCGGTGGCGTTGCGGGCCCCGATGATCTGCTTGGCCGTGGTGGGGATGACGTCCTGGGCGCGCAGCAGGTCGTAGAGGCCTCCGGCCTCCAGCTCCTCGCGGGTGGGGGCGATGGCCGCCGGCATGAGATTGGACAGCACCGCGATCGGCTCGCCGTCGGCGCAGCGGATGCGGGTGCAGGTCACGACGGCGGTGCCCTCCTCGACCTCGAGGTGCTCGGCGGCCTCGGCGTCGGCCTCGTGCTCGACGTAGTCCAGCACGCTCGTGGAGGTCGTGTGGCCGGCCGCGGACAGGTCTGACAGCAGGCTCGTCAGCTGCATGGGGCGGTGGACGTGCATGGGGGAGACGATCGTGCCCACGCCCCGACGGCGCTTGACCAGGCCGCGGTCCACCAGGTGCTGAAGGGCCTGACGTGCCGTGGGGCGGGAGACCTTCAGTCGCTTGGCCATCGAGAGCTCGTCCTCCAGACGGCTGCCGGCCGGCAGCGTGCCGTCAAGGATGAGTGCGGCCAAGGGCTCAGAAATTTGTGTGTGCAGCGGCGTCTTGGACTCGCGGTCGATCGTGATGTCGAGGGCGAAAGGGGATGTTGAATCGGGCATGAGATGAGCCTGTGTCAGACGTGATAATGCCTCGAGCATACGGATGCTGTGTGCTGATGTCACGCACTGTCGTCATCCTGCGGCCGCAGTTCGGGACGATGGGCCCCTAAATGTTCTGACAAATGCTTGACCTGGAACGGTCCAGTGGGGCAGGCTTCTCAGTGACGCCCGACGCAGCCCTCCGTTCCGCAGGTCTGCAGACCCCAAGGATGTGGAGACGCGATCACCGTGACGACAGCAACGACGGCAACGACCCAGGTGACCGAGGCGGTCGCACCCGAGAGCTCGTCCGTAGCCGCCGGAGACGCCGACCGGCTCGACGTGCTCACCATCGGGCGCTGCGGCATCGACATCTACCCCCTCCAGGTCGGCGTCGGTCTGGAGGACGTGGAGAGCTTCGGCAAGTTCCTGGGCGGGAGCCCCACCAACGTGGCGGTGGCCGCCGCCCGCTACGGGCACCGCTCCGCCGTCGTCACCGGCGTGGGAAACGACCCCTTCGGGCGCTTCGTGCGCACCGAGATGCGCCGCCTGGGGGTCGACGACCGCCACGTCGTCACCAAGGCCGCCTACAACACCCCGGTCACCTTCTGCGAGATCTTCCCACCGGATGACTTCCCCCCTCTACTTCTACCGCGAGCCCTCGGCCCCCGACCTGGAGCTGACCTGGGAGGACCTGCCGCTGGAGGCCATTCGCGACGCCTCGATCTTCTGGATCTCGGTGACCGGCCTGAGCAAGGAGCCCTCGCGCTCGGCCCACCACGCGGCCCTGGGCACGCGCGACCGGCGGCGCTTCACGATCGCCGACCTCGACTACCGCCCCATGTTCTGGAAGGACAAGGAGACGGCCCACCGGGAGGTCTCCCGGATCCTTCCCAAGGTCACCGTCGCCATCGGCAACCGGGAGGAGTGCGAGGTCGCCGTCGGCGAGCGCGACCCCGAGCGGGCGGCCGACGCCCTCCTGGAGGCCGGCGTCGAGCTGGCCATCGTCAAGCAGGGCCTGGAGGGGACACTGGCCAAGACCCGCACCGAGCGGGTGGAGATGCCCGTGACCTCGGTGGAGACGAAGAACGGCCTGGGAGCCGGCGACGCCTTCGGAGGGGCCATCTGCCACGGGCTGCTCTCGGGCTGGTCCCTGGAGAAGACCATCTTCGCCGCCTCCACCGCAGGAGCGATCGTCTCCTCGCGCCTGGAGTGCTCCACCGCCATGCCCACCGAGCCCGAGCTGCTCGAGCTCATGCGCGCCCGCCGCGACGAGGTCGCCCCGGGGCTGACGGACCTGTGAGGAGTCCCCGATGAACGCATCATCCACCCCTGCCGCCTCCGCCTCGGGGCCGCGGCCGCTGACCGACGCCGTTACCGAGATCCGGGCCACCGACCCCGGCCGCATCGGCCGGGCCCTGGCCCAGCGCCCCCGTGCCGACCTGGCCGGGGCCGGGCGCCTCATGGTCATCGCCTGCGACCACCCGGCCCGCGGGGCCCTGGGGGCCGGTGAGAGACCCCTGGCGATGGCCGACCGCGAGGACCTCCTGCGGCGCTGCATGACGGCCCTGTCCCGCCCCGGCGTCAACGGGTTCCTGGGAACCGCCGAGATCATCGAGGACCTGACCCTCCTGGGCGCCCTGGATGGCAAGCTCGTGTGGGGCTCGATGAACCGGGTCGGCCTCCAGGGGGCCTCCTTCGAGATGGACGACCGCTTCGGCGCCTACGACGCCGACGGCATCGAGGCCTCCCACCTCGACGGCGGCAAGATGCTCACCCGCATCAACGACGCCGACCCCGCCAGCGCCGCCACCCTCGAGGCCAGCGCCAAGGCCATCGACTCCCTGTCCGAGCGTGGCCTGAACGCCATGATCGAGCCCTTCATCTCGCAGTGGGAGGGCGGCCGGATCGTCAACGACCTCAGCGAGGAGGCCGTCATCCGCTCGATCTGCATCGCCCAGGCGCTGGGGCGCAGCTCGGCTCACACCTGGCTCAAGCTGCCCTGCGTCAGCGATCCCGCCTCGATGCGGCGCGTCATGGCCTCCACCTCCCTGCCCAGCCTCATCCTGGGCGGCGAGGTCTCCACCGACCCCGAGGCCACCCGCGCCTCCTGGGCGGCGGCCCTGGAGCTTCCCAACGTCAGGGGACTGGTCGTGGGGCGCTCCCTGCTCTACCCGGGCAATGACGACGTCGAGGCCGCCGTCGACGCCGCCGTCGCCCTGCTATGAGCACCTGACACGTCCCGCCAACGGACCCACCGCCGCGGCACGTACGTACCGCAACCGCCGCAACCGCTGCAACCACCGTCAATCGGCCCCGGCCGGGCCACCCCATACGAGACAATCCCCACGAGTACCCCCAGGAGCTGAAGGAGCACCACTATGGGCCACACCGACCGCACCGCCCAGTCCGAGACGTCGGACCAGTCCCGCTACGTCATCCGCGCCGGCGAGCTCGCCCACGACAGCTACGAGCTGGACCTCACCCCGGAGCGGGCCGGCTGGGAGTGGTCCTCCCTGCGCGTGGTGGCGCTCGCCCCCGGTGGGAGCCTGACCGTGCCCGCAGGTGAGCACGAGTACCTCGTCCTGCCCCTGTCGGGGGGCTGCACCGTCCAGGCCGGCGGCGAGAGCCTCGAGGTGGCCGGGCGCGAGTCGGTCTTCACCGACATCACCGACTACGTCTACGTCCCCCGCCGCACCGAGGTGACCCTCACCAGCGCCGACGGCGCCCGCATCGCCCTGCCCGGCTCCAAGGCCACCACCGACAAGCCGCTGCGCTACTGCCCGCGCTCCGAGGTCGGCACCGGCCTGCGGGGGGCCGGCCCCTCCTCGCGCCAGGTCAACAACTACGCCCTGGGCAACGACGTCGAGACCTCCCACCTGCTGGCCTGCGAGGTCCTGACCCCCGGAGGCAACTGGTCCTCCTACCCGCCCCACAAGCACGACGAGCACACCGAGGTCGAGCGGGTCCTGGAGGAGATCTACTACTACCAGGTCCGCGCCGGAGAGGGCGACGCCGAGGGCTTCGCGCTTCAGCGCATCTACCCCTCACCCGGCCACGACATCGACGTGTGCACCGAGGTGCGTGGCGGCGACGTCGTCGTCATGCCCTACGGCTACCACGGCCCCTCCGTGGCCGCCCCCGGCTACGACCTCTACTACCTCAACGTCATGGCCGGCCCCGCCGAGGACTCCGTGTGGCTCATGACCGACGACCCCCACCACACCTGGGTGCGCCAGACCTGGGAGGACCAGGAGGTCGACCCGCGCCTGCCCATGACCCCCATGAACGACTAGCGATCCGCCTTTCGACCGCCCCACCACCTGAGAAGAGCAGAGAAGAACCACGATGAGCAACGAAGCCTACGCCGGCACGATCCGCCTGACGGTCGCCCAGGCCACCATCCGTTTCCTGTCCAACCAGTACTCCGAGCGCGACGGCGTCGAGCAGCGCCTCATCGCCGGGGCCTTCGGCATCTTCGGCCACGGCAACGTGGCCGGCATCGGCCAGGCCCTCCTGCAGAATGAGATCGCCCGCGCCGACGGCGAGCAGGAGATGCCTACATCATGCCCCGCAACGAGCAGGGACAGGTGCACGCGGCAGCCGCCTTCGCCAAGACCACCAACCGTCTCCAGACCTACATGTGCACGGCCTCCATCGGCCCGGGCTCCCTCAACATGGTCACCGGGGCCGCCCTGGCCACCACCAACCGCCTGCCGGTCCTGCTCTTCCCCTCCGACCAGTTCGCCACCCGCGTCCCCGACCCGGTGCTCCAGCAGCTGGAGGACCCCACCAGCCTGGACGTCAGCGTCAATGACGCCTTCCGCCCCGTCTCGCGCTTCTTCGACCGCATCAACCGGCCCGAGCAGCTCATCCCCTCACTGCTGAGCGCCATGCGCGTGCTCACCGACCCCGCCGAGACCGGCGCGGTCACCATCGCCATGCCCCAGGACGTCCAGGCCGAGGTCTTCGACTGGCCCGTGGAGCTGTTCCGCAAGCGCGTATGGCACGTGCGCCGCCCGGTACCCGAGCCCGCCGCCCTGGAGCGCGCCGTCGCCCTCATCAAGGCCGCCAAGCGCCCCCCCTCATCATCGCCGGCGGAGGCACCATCTACGCCGGAGCCAGTGAGGAGCTGCGCGCCCTGGCCACCGCCACCGGCATCCCGGTGGGCGACACCCAGGCCGGCAAGGGCGCCATCAACTTCGACCACCCCAGCGCCGTGGGTGGCGTGGGCTCCACCGGCTGCGACTCCGGCAACCACATCGCCGACAAGGCCGACCTCATCATCGGCGTGGGCACCCGCTACTCCGACTTCACCACGGCCTCCAAGACCCAGTTCAAGAACCCCGACGTGAAGTTCGTGAACATCAACGTCACCCCCTTCGACGCCGCCAAGGAGAGCGCCGAGATGGTGGTGGCCGACGCCCGCGAGGCCCTGGCGGCCCTGACAGAGGCGCTCGCGGACTACCGTGTCGATGCGGCCTACTCCGAGGAGATCGCCGCGGAGAAGGAGGCCTGGCTCAAGGCCACCGAGCGCTGCTACCACCTGGACCACGGGCCCCTGCCCGCCCAGACCGAGGTCTTCGGCGCCCTCAACGAGCTCATGGGGGAGGAGGACGTGGTCATCAACGCCGCCGGCTCCATGCCCGGCGACCTCCAGGCCCTGTGGCAGGCCCGCAGCCCGCTGCAGTACCACGTGGAGTACGCCTTCTCCTGCATGGGCTACGAGGTGCCCGCCGCCATGGGCGTCAAGCTCGCCCGCCCCGAGGCCGAGGTGGTCGCCATCGTGGGCGACGGCACCTACCAGATGCTCCCCATGGAGCTGGCCACCGTGGTCCAGGAGAACATCAAGGTCATCTACGTCCTGCTGCAGAACTACGGCTTCTGCTCCATCGGCGCTCTGTCGGAGTCCCGCGGCTCCCAGCGCTTCGGCACCAAGTACCGCCGCCGCGGCGAGGGCAGCCACCTGGCCGACGAGCAGGTCATCGACGGCGTCGACATCGCCGCCAACGCCCGATCCTGGGGCCTGGACGTCCTCGAGGTCCACACCATCGCGGAGTTCAAGGAGGCCTACCGCCAGGCCGAGGCCTCCGACCGCCCCACGATGATCCACATCGAGACCGACCTCTACGGCCCCAACCCGCCCGGCTCGAGCTGGTGGGACGTGCCGGTCTCGGGGGTCTCCGAGCTGGAGTCCACGCAGCGCGCCTACGAGGAGTACCTGCGTGACCGCAAGCCGCAGCGCCACTACCTGTAAGACCACTACCTGAAGGGATCGCAGGTAGGACGCGGATGACGGCGCGCCTCTGCGCCGGCCGCGACGGCGGGGGTCCACGGCCGATGGTGCCGTGGACCCCCGCCGTGTGCGTACCCCCTCCCGGGGGAGGGGGTCCCTCGACCGTCGCGTCGGTGGGCCTCTCAGATCACGATGTGGTCAACGCCCCGATTATGTTCTGACAAAACGACGCCATTCGCCGTCTAGGACGTTAGGCTGGGGGCACATGCAAGGCGCTGGGCGCCCGGCCGGTCCGCCAGTGAGACCTTGGTCTGAGTCCGGCCCTACCCACCCCACAGGCGGGGTGGGTCCGCGAAACCGACAATCAGGAGTCGATAACGATGAGAACCATTGCGCACTGGGTTGACGGACAGTACTACGAGGGAAACCCGACCGGGCGCTTCGCCGTCGAGAACCCGGGAACCGGTGAGGTCGAGGCCGAGCTGCTCCAGGCCTCCGACGCCGACCTCGATCACACTGTCGAGGTGGCCCGCCGCGCCCAGAAGGAGTGGGCGAAGGTCTCGCTGGCCAAGCGCACCGCCATCATGTTCCGCATGCGCCAGCTGGTCCTGGACCACCAGGACGAGATGGCCAAGATGATCGTGGCCGAGCACGGCAAGAACTACTCCGACGCCGTCGGCGAGATCCAGCGAGGGCGTGAGACCCTCGACTTCGCGACCGCCATCAACCTGGCCCTCAAGGGCGAGCACTCCTTCGACATCTCCACCGGCGTGGACATCCACACCCTGCGTCAGCCGGTCGGCGTCGTCGCCGGCATCTGCCCCTTCAACTTCCCGGCCATGGTGCCCATGTGGATGCACCCCATCGCCATCGCCACCGGTAACGCCTTCATCCTCAAGCCGGCCTCGACCACACCCTCGGCGGCCCTGCTGACGGCCGAGCTCTATAAGGAGGCCGGCCTGCCCGACGGCGTCTTCAACGTCGTCTCCGGCGACCGCACCTTGGTCTCCAAGGTCCTCGAGCACCCCGGCATCGACGCGATCTCCTTCGTGGGCTCCACCCCGGTGGCCCACATCGTTCAGAACGCCGGCGTCACCCACGGCAAGCGCGTCCAGGCCCTGGGCGGGGCGAACAACCACGCCATCGTCATGCCCGACTCCGACCTGGACTTCGCCGCCCAGCACATCTCCGCCGCCGCCTTCGGGGCCGCCGGCGAGCGCTGCATGGCCCTGCCCGTTGTCGTGGCCGTGGGTGGCTGCGGCCCGGACCTGGCCCGCCGCGTCAAGGCCCACGCCGAGAAGATCAAGGTCGGCTACGGCATGGATGAGGGCGTCGAGATGGGCCCGGTCATCGACGCCAAGTCCAAGGAGTTCATCACCGGTCTCATCGACGACGCCGAGGCCAAGGGCGCCGAGGTCGTCCTCGACGGCCGCCCCCTGGTCATCCCCGGACACGAGAAGGGCCACTTCCTCGGCCCGACCATCGTCGACAACGTCCCCCTGGAGTCCTCGCTCTACAGCGAGGAGGTCTTCGGGCCGGTGCTCGCGATCGTCCATGCCGACACCTACGAGGAGGCCATCAAGCAGGTCAACTCCTCGCCCTTCGGCAACGGCGCGGCCATCTTCACCAACGACGGCGGCGTGGCCCGCCGCTTTGAGCTCGACGTCGAGGCAGGCATGGTGGGCATCAACGTGCCGATCCCGACGCCGGTGGCCTACTACTCCTTCGGCGGCTGGAAGGAGTCGCTCCTGGGCGACACCCACATCCACGGCCCCGAGGGCGTGCGGTTCTACACCCGCGCCAAGGCGGTGACCACCCGCTGGCCCTCGGAGAAGACCTACGCCGCGACCATGTCCTTCCAGCGCGAGGAGTAGGCCCGGCTGCTCCGCCACCCAGCACCGCGGACGCACCATCGACCTCACGGACTGACCCTTCAGGGTGAGTCCGCGGGCCCCTATGGTGCGTCCGCGCCTTGCTGGGACCTCAGGTGACGTGCGCTCATCCCGCACGTCTCACTCCGTCAGCACCACCAGCCAGGCAAACCCTGCAGGAATTGCCGCCGCACTCAGAGATACAACCCATGAACCCGCATCCGCCGCGCAGCGCGCCGCCCGCTCCGCTCCGCCTCCGCCTGTACGCCTGGGCGGCAGGCCTGTTCCTCGGCGCTCTGGAAGGTGCGCTGGCCATCGAGGTCGCCGGCGCGCGCGGCGCCGCTCTGCCCCTACTCGGTATCGTCGCTGCGGCGATGGTGCTGGGCACCTTGGCCGGTCGCCCCCTCGCCCGGTACCTGGGGCGACGGCAAATGGGCCTGCTCATGGGCGCTCTGGCAGTGCTGGGCGCCGGAGTCGCAGCCGGGCTCGGTGGCGTTGTCGGCCCGATCGGGGCCGGCCTGGTGGGTCTTGCCGCGGGTGGGGTGTTCGTCGTGGCGCCACTGGTGTGCCACGAGCTCTCCCTGCGCGGGCACAAGCGGCTCATGCCGCAGGCCATGGCTCTGGGTCCGGCCGCGGCCGGTGTCGTGGTCCTGGCGGCCTGGTGGAGTCCCCCGCGGCTCCTCATCGCCTGGGCGATGGTCGCCCTCGCTGCGCTGGCGTACCTGGCCTGCGCCCTGCTCCTGCCCGAGAGTCCGGTCTGGCTGGTGCGGCAGGGGCGTGACGTCGAGGCCTTCGAGGCGCTGCGCCGCCTGCACGGGACCCTGGAGGCCTCCGTGGCCATCGACTGGACCCGGCTGGACGCGGAGATGATGGCCGAGCAGCAGGCCATGTCTCCCGCTGAGCTGCGAGTGCCCGAGGTGCGTGCCGCCGTGCTCACCGGCGCCGTCCTCATCATCGCCCAGGAGGCGCCCCTGGGGGCGGCGGCCCTGGTCCTGGCCCCGCTGATCGCCACCGAGCTCGGCCTCGCATCCGCTGCGATCGCGGTGAGCGCCGCGACCTGGATGGGACTGGCGCTCCTCGCCCTGGCGCTGGTGACCCGGGTCGAGCAGCTGCGTTTCCTGCGGGTGGTGCTGGGAACGGTCGTCGCCGTCCTGGGGGCCACCTTCCTCGTGACCGGCATGACCCTGGGGGGCGTGGGCGGAGCCTGGACGATCACCATCTCCTTGACGATCCTGGTCGCCAGCCAGTCCGTCCTGGTCCTGCCCGCCTGCCAGGGGGCGATCGACCCGCGAATCCCACCCTGGCTGGTTGAGGCGCAGCGGCGTGCCTCGGCGACCGGGGGAGTTCTGGCGCGTGCCGGAGTCCTCCTGGCCTCACTGCTCATCGTGAGCCACTTCGGGACGCACGCCCTGTTCTGGGCGGCCTTCACGCTGTCGGTGCTCAGTGTCGCCGTCGTGCTTCTGCGCCTGCCGCGCGAGCTCAAGGTCTAGGGGAGCGGAGCGCGGGGCGTCTCTGAGGGCAGCGCCTCAAGCATCCGACTTCAGACTATGATTTGTCAGGACAAACATCGTATGGTGGGGGCGTGGCCGCAAGGAGCCACTCGGCGGCCCGACGTCGTCGACACCTGACAGAGAGGCACCTGAGCATGACGAGCAACGAGGCAGTCCAGGCCTCAGAGACGACCGTGTCCATCCCCGAGACCATTCCCGAGACCATGAAGGCCGCGGTCCTGCGGGACCACGAGGTCGGCCTGCAGATCGAGAGCCTGCGCACGCCCCGACCCAAGGCCGGCGAGGTTTTCATCAAGGTGGCCGCCTGCGGACTGTGCCACTCCGACCTCCACGTCATCGGTGGTGCCATCGCCTTCCCGCTGCCGGCGGTGCTCGGCCACGAGGTCTCCGGCACCATCGTGGAGCTCGGCCCCGGCAACGAGCACACCGGCCTGACGGTCGGGCAGAAGGTGGCCGGCGGCTTCCTCATGCCCTGCGGCCAGTGCGATGCCTGCGCCTCGGGGCGTGACGAGTTGTGCGGCCCCTTCTTCGACCTCAACCGCCTCAAGGGTGTCCTCTACGACGGCACGACTCGCCTGGCGACTCTCGATGGCGAGCCGGTGGCCATGTACTCCATGGGCGGCCTGGCCGAGTACGCGGTCGTTCCCTCCACCGCGGTGGCTCCCGTGCCCGACACCATCGACATGGTGCCGGCCGCCATCCTGGGCTGCGCGGCCATGACTGCTTACGGGGCCGTGCGCCGTGGCGCCGACCTGCGCTACGGAGAGACCGTCGCCGTGGTCGCCACCGGAGGTGTGGGCACCAACATCGTCCAGATCGCCCGGGCCTTCGGCGCCAGCCAGGTCATCGCCATCGACGTTGATGACGAGAAGCTGGCCCCCATGCTCGACTACGGGGCCACGGCCGTGGTCAACTCCGTCACCCAGGACGCCCGCGAGGAGGTCTTCCGGCTCACCGGCGGCAAGGGCGTTGACGTCTCCTTCGAGGCCTTGGGTATTCCCGCCACCTGGACCACCGCCCTGGACGTGCTGGCCGATGGTGGTCGCATGGTGCCGATCGGCCTGGGGGCCGGCGTGCAGACCGCCGGGGTGGAGATCAATCGCACCGTGCGCCGCTCGCAGTCGATCCTCGGCTCCTACGGGGCGCGTACTCGCCAGGACCTGCCGGCTGTTGTCGACCTGGCCGACAAGGGCATCATCAACTACCGCGATGTCGTCTCGCGCCGCCTGCCGCTGGAGGAGGCCGGCGCCGGCTACACCGCGCTGCGCAACCGCGAGATCCAGGGGCGTGCCGTCGTCGACATGTCGCTGTGATCCCAGGCGGTCAAGCCCCGGTCGCCGGGGCTTGACCGTGTGCCTCATCCTCGCGCCTCCTGCTCGGGCCCTGCAGTCCTGAGCAGGAGGCGCGACGTGTGCTCCGAACCGAGGCGGAGGATAGAGGATACTTGGTGTCCACATCGGAGACAAAGGAGCCTGCAGCCCGATCAGGCCGCTGATGGAACCGCGGAATCATGCGGTTTCTTATCGGTGGTATGAGCCTGGATTCCGCCTTTGTATCCGATGTGGACATCTCGGGTGTCGCGGCGGTGTGCCGTCGGCCGCGGAGGGCCTCTGACTGACTATCGTGACCATTGCTAAGAGGAGGAGTCCCGTATGTCCACTGATCTGGAGCGCAACAAGGAGAACGTCAAGGCCTTCTACGACCTCATGTTCAACCAGTGCCGGCCGAGGGAGGCGCTGGAGCGATACGCCGGTGACGAGTACCGGCAGCACAACACCCATGTGGCCGACGGCAAGGAGGCCTTCGTCGAGTACTTCGAGCGGATGGCCCGTGACTACCCCGGCAAGAGCGTGGAGTTCGTGCGCGCATTCGCCGAGGGGGACTACGTCATCCTGCACTGCCACCAGCAGTGGCCGGGGTCGGATGACTATGCGGGCATCGACATCTTCCGCCTCGATGAGCGCGGCCGGATCGTCGAGCACTGGGACGTGCTCCAGGTGATCCCGGAGACCTCTGCCAACGACAACGGCATGTTCTGACTCCGGCGCGGGCGCCGGAGTGTCGATCCGGTGCTGCTCTGTTTTCCGCGCCTGATGCTGGAGCGGGCATGAGAAGAGGGGCGCCGCCTGTGCGGTGCCCCTCGGGTTGCCATGGCTGCGCGGGCTTCCTTGGCCGCGCAGCCTCGTTGTTCTGTGCCCTTGTCGGGCTGGGTCCGGGTCCTGCGTTGCTTGTGATGCGTGGTCCGGATCCGGTGGAGCTTCAGTGAGCTCGTTGGAGTTGCCTACGCTCAGCGGGCCTGGAGGAGGTTGATGCCGGCGTAGATGCCCACGCCCATGGTGATCGCGGCCAGGACGGAGGAGGCGAACATGAGGGTCGGGATGCCGGTGACGGCGCCGACAACGGCCATGACCGTGACGGCGACCATGACGGCGATCATGGCGACGGCGAAGGTGAGGCGGTTGGCGTCGGTCTGCGTGTCGGTGGTCGCCTGGGTGGCGGTGGCGGCAGCGGTGGTCTCGGCGGTCTGGGTGGGGCGCTCGGTGATGGTGGCGGTCATGTGAGTGTTCCTCTCGGTGTGTGTCGAGCAGGTCCGCCTGACCATGAGTCGTGCGTCCCTGCACGACTGTGTGCAGCCCGTGGGCCGGACGAAGGTTTCTCCGTCACGTAGAACTCTAGGAACGCTCCATTCGATTGTCTAGACAAAGGACCGTGACGTGCGTTGCGTCGGTGGTTCGTCGATCACAGGGGTCGCAGGGAGAGGGGTGGCTCACCCTCGGAGGTGCGTGCCCGATCGTGGCGTCATTGAGGGGAATCCTGGTCTCAGAGGAACATTGAGGGGACTGGCGTCTCGGTGGTTTTGATACGGAGACGTGACCTGTGTGGCAGGAGTGCGACGTCAACCACTGGTCTAGTCATCCTGTGGTGGTGGGCAACGCCGAGAGATGGCGTCATCGCCGGACGGCAGGGCGAAAGGCGGCCGGTTGCCGCCCCGGCTATTCTGTTCCGGTGACGACCAGCCAGACTTCTTCCAGCGCCGTCGGCCCTGTCCTCGTGGTGGACTTCGGCGCCCAGTACGCCCAGCTCATCGCCCGCCGCGTGCGCGAGGCCGGTGTCTACTCCGAGATCGTGCCCCACTCCATGGATGCCGCCGCCATGCTGGACAAGCAGCCGTCGGCCATCATCCTCTCCGGCGGCCCCTCCTCGGTCTACGCCGACGGCGCCCCCTCCGTTGACCCGGCCCTCTTCGATGCCGGAGTGCCGGTCCTGGGCATCTGCTACGGATTCCAGGCCATGGCTCAGGCCCTGGGCGGAACGGTCGGGCGCACCGGCACCCGCGAGTACGGGCACACCCCCGCCTGCGTGGAGGAGGGCTCCTGCCTGTTCGACGGCACCCCGGATGACCAGGTGGTGTGGATGAGCCACGGTGACGCGGTCCAGGCCGCCCCCGAGGGCTTCACCGTCACCGCCTCCACCTCCCAGACCCCGGTGGCCGCCTTCGAGAACCCGGGCCGCCGCCTCTACGGGCTGCAGTGGCACCCCGAGGTCCTCCATTCCGAGCACGGGCAGGCCGCCCTGGTCAACTTCCTGCACAAGGAGGCGGGGCTGGCGGCCACCTGGACGCCGGACAACATCATCGACGAACAGGTGGCCCGCATCCGCGAGCAGGTGGGCGACGCCCACGTCATCTGCGGCCTGAGCGGGGGGAGTGGACTCCTCCGTGGCCGCCGCCCTCGTCCACCGTGCCATCGGCGACCAGCTCACCTGCATCTTCGTCGACCACGGCCTGCTGCGCGCCGGCGAGCGCGAGCAGGTCGAGCACGACTACGCCGAAGGTATGGGCATCCGCGTCATCACGGTCGACGAGACCGAGCGCTTCCTGAGCGCCCTGGCCGGCGTCACCGAGCCGGAGGCCAAGCGCAAGATCATCGGCCGGGAGTTCATCCGCTCCTTCGAGGCCGCCCAGCGTCGGGTCATTGAGGCTGTCGGGGCTGAGGGCGGCGAGATCCGCTTCCCTGGTCCAGGGGACTCTGTATCCCGACGTCGTCGAGTCCGGCGGGGGAGAGGGCGCCGCCAACATCAAGAGTCACCACAACGTGGGTGGCCTGCCTGAGGACCTCGACTTCGAGCTCATCGAGCCGTTGCGCGAGCTGTTCAAGGATGAGGTGCGCGCCATCGGCCGCGAGCTGGGTGTGCCGGAGAAGATCGTCGCCCGCCAGCCCTTCCCCGGGCCGGGGCTAGGAATTCGCGTCATCGGCGAGGTGACGGCCGAGAACCTGCGTGTGTTGAGGGCCGCCGACGCCATCGCCCGCGAAGAGCTCACCGCCGCCGGGCTCGACGACGAGATCTGGCAGTGTCCGGTGGTGCTGCTGGCCGACGTGCGCTCCGTGGGGGTGCAGGGCGACGGGCGCACCTACGGCCACCCCATTGTTCTGCGGCCGGTCAGCAGTGAGGACGCCATGACCGCGGACTGGACCCGCCTGCCTTACGACGTCCTGGCGCGCATCTCCAACCGGATCACCAACTCCGTGCCGGAGGTCAACCGGGTGGTGCTCGACTGCACGAGCAAGCCCCCGGGCACTATCGAGTGGGAGTGACGGGCGAGTCGGAGCGATAGTCCGCTGCCTGCAAGCCCCGCCGGTGCGATGCGCCGGCGGGGCCTTGTCGTGCTCGTGGTGAGCGTGATCCGGCGTGTCTGCCGGTTCTGGTCGGGTCGGGGCCGACTGCCGGGCGGGGCGGTGGGCCGGACTGTCCATCGAGGACTGCGATTCTCGCCGAGGACGTACGTATCCCCCAGATCACTGGGATTTCCCCGCAGTGGTCTGGAGGAAAAGTCAGTCCTCGTGCAGGAAGGACGTCCCCGATCCGGTGAGGTATGGACTTGGGGTGGCGATTGCGTGAGCTACGGAGGTGGTGGGCGCTTCTCTTTAGTGTCAGAAGAGATGTCGTGAAATCACTGTTAGGTCAATAAAGCATGCGACTTACGTACGTAAAAGGAGACAAAAGTAGAGGTTATTTAATGGACTGAATGATATTGAATCCCGTCGCTCTCGAGGGATGATAAAAGTGCTACGATCGCACCGATAAAGCTCGTCAATGGAGGTATGAAAGTGTCCGCCCCAGCAGGTTGGTATGACGACGGATCGGGCCAGCAGCGATGGTGGGATGGTCGCGCATGGGGTGTCTATGCGCAGGACGTCTCCTCCGCCCCGGGAGGCCCTGGTGCGGTGGGTTATGGGCAGGTGGCTGGGTCGGTCGGGCAGCCTGTGAAGGAACCTGGAATACTCAACGCCCTGGGGCAGGCTGTCAAGAACGCGGCGGTTGAACAAAAGAGTCTGGCGATCGGGGCGCTGACTGCCGGTGTGAGGGCGCGTCGAGAGCGTGAGGAGCGTGAGCGGCAAGAGAGACTTCGGCAAGCTGAGTGTGCTCGGATGGCGGGGAGGCGAGTGACGGGCGGCAGATTTGGGGATTCGGAGATTGAGATATACGAGAACGGATATGTGCGTGTAGCTGGCCCCAGTGAAGGTGGGCGTTCGTGTTGGATGGACGAATCGACTCCTTATGAGAATCTGATCTCCATATCTTTCGAACGTCCTGATAGTGGCAGTTCTGGGGTGGCTGGGGTAACGGGTGTGCCGTCGGTCGCGACAGCCGGAACCGCAGTCAAGGTGGTGTCAATGATCGCAAAACGTCACCCTTTAGGGATGGCGGTTTCGGGTGGTATTGGCCTTGCTGCCGCAGGGGCTGGTACGGTCACTAAAATCATGTCGGCGAAGGCTGTCCTGACTATTACCACTGACCAGAGAGTTCATGTGCTGACGAATCAGGCGAAGCATCCGACAACGGGCATCCCCATGCCCCGAAAAGATCATGAGAGTGTTGGTGCTGTCCTGGAGCAAACAGGTAACTCGGTGCTGACCGCCCTGGGGCGTGGACCTGTGGTGCCGAACGTTCCTGCTCTCCCCTCCGGGCAGGTCGATCCGCCTCAGAGGCAGAGTTCTCCGAGCGTGTCTACTGAAGATATCGCGAAACGTCTACGTGAGTTGGATGAGCTGCGTAAGGAAGGCATTCTGGATGATGCCGACTTTGCTATCGCCAAGCGCCAGCTGTTGGAGAAACTCTAGGGCTGTCGTAGTACGCCGTCGTCGACCAACGTGTAGAGCCGCCTCCTTGTGCTGAGCCCAGGCGTGCCCGTTGAGGACTGCGATTCTCGCCGAGGACGTACCTGTCCTCCAGATTACTGGGATTCCCCCGCAGTGGTCTGGAGGAGAAGTCAGTCCTCGTGCAGGAAGTACGTCCCCGATCCGGTGATGTGTTGTGCAGGCTGCGTGACGTTGGGGCCGGTCACCAGGTGGTGGCCGGCCCCAACGTCGTGTTGGCGGGTGCTCCGCGCGCCAGTGCCCTACAGGGCCGACCGCGCACGGGCGCGCCCCACGGCCACGGCGACGGAGAAGACCGCGACGGCGAACAGGGCGCAGATCCCGCAGTCCACCAGCAGGCGCCCAATGACGGCGGCGGACATGGAGGTCGCCTCGTACGCCCCGGAGATCGCTCGGTCCGCCCAGTAGCCGGGCGTGAGCCTCGCCGCCCGGGCGAGCGAGTCGGGCAACCCCTCGATGGGCACCCACGCCCCACCCAGGAAGGACAGGGCCATGCCGCCGATGTTGGCGACCGCGTTGGCCGCGTGCTGTCCCAGACCTATCTGCCCCATGAGGAATCCGATCGAGACCGCCACGAGCGTGTAGCTGCCCACGGCCGCAGCGACCACCCCCAGAAGCGGAGCCGACGTCGCCACGCTGCCCAGGCCGAAGGTCGCCACTCCCAGCCCGAAGACCCACAGCCACCCGGCGAGCCCCACCACGAGGCACGCGCCCAGCAGCCCAAGGCTGCGGGAAGTGCCGCTGACCGGGGTGGCCTCGAGGCGTGCGCGCACCGCCCGGCGCCCCAGCGCCGCCATCAGCGTGGAGATCGTGACGACCGCGAAGGCCATGAGCGGGTAGAAGGAGAACCTGGCGTAGGTGACGAAGCTGTGGGACAGAGGCGTGGCGTCCGGGGTGATCCGTTTCGCGGGGGCGGAGTGGTTCATCGTCTCCTTGGCAAGTGCCACGGCCCGGACCGGGTCGTCCGTGGTGGTCGCCAGGTAGTCGCTGACCTGCCCCACGTAGGAGTCGGTGCGCACATTCATAAGCGCGCCGGACGCCGACTCGTACCCAATGACCGTGTCCATGCGGGGCGGCTCGGTGCCCTCGCGAGCCGCCTGCTGCAGCCTCTGCCCGTAGCCGGCAGGAATGATGAGGATGTAGCTGATGCGGTTCTGCGCGGTGGCGTCCTGGAGGGCCCGCCTGGAGTCCTCAAGCGACTGAGCCTCGCCGACGGACTCGACATAGCCCTTGACCCCGCGGGAGATCGTGGAGCCGTCGCGGTCGATGACGGCCACACTCGCCGTGGCGACCGTGACCTCATCAGAGCTGTCCTCGGACTTGGCCATCCCGGTGAACAGGCCGAACAGGCTCAGCACCACCAGGTAGATGAGGATGTACAGCCGGTGAGCGGCCACAACTCTCACACATGTCTTAAAGGTGCTCATGGGTCATCCTCCTGGCGCGGATCAGGGCGATAGTCAGGAACAGGCACGTCATGCCCAGCAGGACTGCGCAGCTGCGGGCGAAGGGCGCCAGAGAGTCGTAGTACAGGAGCCCGTAGAAGCAGCGGGCCGTCTGCCACAGGGGATTGGCCTGCGCCAGCAGCGGTGCGTGCTGCTCGATGGAGCTGGCCAGGGACTGGGATGCGGGCCCGTACAGGCCGGTGAGCAAGGACAGCAGGGACGTGAATCCGGAGATCATCCCGATCTCCAGGCGCGCCAGCGTCCCCAGGGCGGCGCCCACCGCGCTCGCCATGAGGCTGCACACCCCGATCGCCACGAGGCACAGCAGCACATGGGGCCCGAAGTCCACACCCACGACCGAGGCCATGAAGGCGAAAGCGACGAGCAGGCAGACGAACACGCACGCCCAGGAGGCCGCGAGCGTGGCTGTTAGGACCTTCCAGCGGGGCAGGCCCGCCAGGGTCTGGCGTGCGCCCACCGGTGAGACGGCCATGATTCCCTTCACGGCTACCAGGGCCACGGTCGTCCCCATGCCGCAGGCGAAGGCCAGCAGTGCGAAGTAGTAGTGGGTCTGCGGCTTGACGGGGGGAGGGCGTCACTGAGATCGAGCGGGTGAAGGCCTGATCGGTCTCCAGCGCCGCCAGCTTCTCAGGAGCCGCCCCCGCCTTGGCCAGGGCCACGTACTCGGCCCGCCTCTGGGTGTAGGAGTCCATGACCACTCGCAGCACCCGAGTCGTCTCGGCCTCGTTGCCCTGCTGAGTCACGTGCAGCACAGGATCGCTGCCCTCGACGGCGAGATACCCGTTGGTCTCTCCCCGCTTCGCGGCGGCCTCGGCCTGCGCGACCGTGGAGTGGGTGACCTTCGTGATGAGGTGATGATCGGCGTCGTCGGCGGAGATGCGCTCCACGACGGCGTCCAGCCCCGGAGCGGTCCGGTAGGCCTCGTCCTGGACGACGCCGAAGCTCATGGGGGTGGCCTCGTAGACCTTGTCCAGGTTGGAGAACATCGCCATGAAGATGAGGGACAGGACGACGGGGAAGCCGAGCGTCCACACGAGCAGGACCCGGTCTCGCAAGAGCCTGAGTACTTGATACAGGAAGACGGTCAACATCTCAGGCCGCCTCGTCTCGCAGGGCCCGCCCGGTGATCTCCAGGAAGACGTCGTTGAGGGTCGGGGGCTCGGAGGTCACCCGGCCGCAGGTCGCCCCCGCGGCATCCAGCGCCCTCATGACATCGGTGAGGTTGTGAGCCCCGGGGGAGCACTCGATGAGCACCTCACCGTCCAGGTAGGCGGCCGTGCGCACATGCTCCAGGCGGCGCAGGCCCTCCAGGGCCTCCTCGCCCAGCGGGGCGGGGTCGACGACCTCCACCCGGATGCGCTCACCGGTGCCGATCATGGCCTTGAGCTCGTCGGAGGTACCGGAGGCCACCTGACGGCCGCGGTCCATAATGACGATCCGGTCGCACAGCTGCTCCACCTCCTCCATGTAGTGGCTCGTGTAGATGACGGTGGCACCGCGCTCGTTGAGACGCTTGATGCCCTCGAGGATGGCGCCCCGGCTCTGCGGGTCGACGGCGACTGTGGGCTCATCGAGGAAGATGAGGTCGGGGCCGTGGGCGATGCCGCAGGCGATGTTGAGGCGTCGCAGCAGGCCGCCGGAGAGCTTCTTTGGGCTTGAACCTCACGAACTTCTCCAGGCCGACGAAGGCGATCGCCTCGGCCACCAGGCGGCGCCTCTCGGCGCGGTCGCGCACGTAGAGGGCGCAGAAGGCGTTGACGTTCTCCGCCACCGTGAGCTCATCGAAGACGGCGACATCCTGAGGCACCACGCCGATGCGACGCTTGAGACCGTAGGAGGTGGGCGTCATCGGTTCACCGAAGACGCGGATCGAGCCCTTGTCGTAGGTGAGCAGCTGAAGGATGCAGCTGATCGTCGTCGTCTTGCCCGAGCCGTTGGGGCCGAGCAGCCCCAGCACCTGACCGCGCGGGATCGTCAGAGACAGTCCGTCCACCGCGACCAGCTCCCCATAGCGCTTGACCAGGGAGTCGACCTCCACCGCCAAGCTCGCCTCGTGGTTCTCATCCTCGCCGTCCATCTCGGCTCCTTCCTTTGTTCCGCCGGTGGTCCCCGGCTCATGGCATCCATGGTCCCGGGGCGCGAGGACGGCCAGAAGTGCCTGGTGTCATGACTGCGGCCGGGCCCCCATGACTTCTGTCATTGAGAAGCCGCAGCGCGTCCGCCGACGGCATGCCGGGCCCACGAGCGCCGGCCATCGACCGATAATCGAGGGGATGAAGGGTTCTGGTCGACAAGGGCGTGCTGCTGTGCGGTTGCCTCCTGCTGGTCCCTGCTCGTGGGGCAGGTGAAGACGGCGGCCGTGATCTGGCTGATCGCGGCCGTGACCATCGCCGGCCTGAGCATGAGCGCCGACCAGCGACAGTGGGGGATCGCCGCGCCGGCCGCCTACCTCCTGGTGGGAGCCCTCTCGACGGACTCCGTGACCGGGGCGCCGCTGGTCGTCTACGTCCCTGGCCCGCCTCGGTGCGCTCGGAACCCGGCGTGCGCGAATGGCGGCGGCAGCCGCCTGCATTCCCTTTCGTGGCCGCCGTTGCCGCCCGGGTTCAGGACATACCCGTGCTGGCCCTGGCCCTGGCGGTCTGTGCGCTCGCGGCCCTCCTGGCGCTGCGCACCGTTCAGGAGGAGGTGGCGCGAAGGAGTCTGCACGTGGTGCGCGACGACCTGCGCGAGAAGGTCCTCACCCTGCAGGACACGAACGCCCGGGTGCTCCAGGCCCAGGACTACGAGCTGCGCGCCACCGCCCTGGCCGAGCGCACCCGCATCGCCCGCGAGATTCACGACGGCGTCGGCCATCTCCCTCACCCGCCTCCTGCTGCAGGTCAAGGCCCTCCAGGTCGTCCACCGCGAGGAGCCGGGCGTCGTTGCCGACCTCACTACCCTGGACGGTGGCCTGGATGAGGCCCTGACTCCATGCGCCGCTCCGTCCACGCCCCTGTCCGACGACGGCGAGGAGCTGGCCACCTCCCTCAACCTGCTGGGCTCGCGCTGTGGCATCGAGTCGGTGCGCGTGGACTGCTCCACCGAGGCCGAGCCGCCGGCAGCGGTGGCGCGCTGCGTCGTCGCCGTGGTGCGCGAGGCCCTGACCAACGCCGCCCGCCACGGTGGGGCCAGCTCGGCCCGCGTGGCCGTCACCGACTACCCTGCGTTCTGGCAGGTGACCGTTGACAATGACGGCATCGTCCCCGCCGAGGGGAGCCGGCCGCCGATGGCCGCGGCGGCTCGGGCCTGGGCCTGCGCTCCATGACGGAGCGGGTCGAGGCCCCTGGGCGGACGGGTGCGCATCACCCCGCGGCCACGGTTCACGGTCTTCGCCACGATCCCCAAGGACGGACAAGGGAAAGAAGGAACATCATGAGGGTCCTCATCGTTGACGACGACGCGCTCGTCGCCCAGTCCCTGTCCACGATCCTGTCGGTTGAGGATGACGTCGAGGTCGTCGGCCTGGGCTGCTCGGGACCCGAGGCCACCGAGCGCTACCGGGAGCTGACCCCGATATCCTCCTCATGGACATCCAGATGCCCGGCGGGACGGGCTCAGTGCGGCCGAGCAGATTCTGGCCGAGGACGCCGGGAGCGCGCATCGTCTTCCTGACCACCTTCTCCGACGACGAGTACATCGTGCGGGCCCTCAAGATGGGGGCGCGCGGCTACCTCATCAAGCAGGACGTCGCCCAGGTCGCCCCGGCGCTGCGCTCCGTCATGGCCGGGGTCTGCGTCCTGGAGGGGGAGGTGCTCGAGCGCAGCACCACCATGGGGCTCAGTGGGCCCGCCGGAGGGCGGGAGCAGTCCGAGGGAGGGCCCGGGACCGACCGCCAGGACCTGCGGAGCACTGCCTTCGCGGCCCTGACCGACCGCGAGTACGAGGTCGTCGAGGCTGTGGCCGAGGGACTGGACAACGCTGAGGCCGCGGCGCGGCTGTTCGTGAGTGAGGGCACGGTGCGCAACCACATCAGCGCGATCCCGGCCAAGCTCGGCCTGCGCAACCGCACCCAGGTCGCGGTCATGTACTCACCGCTCCGCCCAGGCCGGGTGATCCTGGCGCAGCCGTACCCCAGCGTGACACGTCGTGTTACCCTCGATGGGAGACGAGGAGGAAGCGATGTCGACCGCTATGGAGAATCTCAACGTCAAGATCGATGCCGAGGACAAGCGTCTGTTCGTTGAGCTTGCTCGCCAGATGGGAACGACTCCGTCCAATGCTGTACGCATGTTCGTCCGTGCGTTCAATCACTCTCAAGGGTTTTCCCTTTCGACACCTCACGTCCCTATGGCATGACTGCCGAGGCACGACGGGTTTACGAGGAGGCCGATGCGGCGATCGCCGCAGGAACGGCTGCCGTTACCGGACCGTAGCTGACCTGCGCAACGACCTGGGCCTGTGATGCTCCAGATCGTCATCTCGAACAAGTGCAAGAAGGACCTCGCGGGCTAAGAAGCGCGGTCTCGACCTGGAAGGTTATTCAGGGATTGGTGTAGGCGTAGAGGGCTAGGGTGGCTGTGATAGTTTCTTTGAAGGTGTGCAGGGGGCGCCTGTAGTCGTGGGCCAGGATCTTCCAGGATTTGATGCGCGATGGTCTCTCCACGACATACCGGATTTCATCTAGGGATTTGTTGGCCTGCTTCTGGGCCTTGTGAGCTCACTGTTGGGAGGTTTCTTGTAGGGGTGAGAACCCGGTTCCGATGTAGCCTTTATCGGCGATGCATGCAGGAGGGGTCGATCCTCCAAGAGACCGGAGGTGGTGATGGCCTTGGTGTCGTGGGTGGCTCCCCGGTAGCGGGTCTGAGGCCCACCGCAGGCGCCTGGCGGCTGACCAGCACTTGCAGGCTCAGGCCGGTGCGCTTGTGCTTGCCCGACCACAGGTCCGTCCGATCCTTCCAGCTCCAGCACGCCAGGAGCGTACCGTCGATGATGTGCACGCCCCCATGGGGACCTCCTCGACGGTCGCCAGCACAGGCCCCAGGACCCCTGGCGATGATCCGGTGACCACCGAGATCGCCCGCGAGATCGTCGGCCAGACACCCTCATGATCTCGGCGATCGCCTCCTGGGAGGTGTTGGTGCGCAACACATCAACGTCGCCCGCACCGCGGCCAGTGGGCCAAGAATTCTGGCGCCAAGGAGATCTCAGTATCACCCAGCACCATTTCCACCAGGCAGCTCAACTGCTGTTCTGTCCAGGCCCGTGATACCCTTACCCATCACGGCTCGTTCTCGAGAGGTTTCATGTAGCAATCTGATTCTCTCAGACCAACGAGCCGTCACCCATTCAACACACCGAACCCCTAAACCCCCATACACGCCCCTGAATAACCTTCATGGTATAATTGATCGATAAGAAGTACTAAGTTTGGAGGTTCCCATGAACTGGTTAGAATTTGTTTTTATTGTCATTACAGGTTTTACTGCATCGGCAGAATTCGGTTCGTTCGCATTCGTTCACCCCGTCGTGAAGCGCTTGCCGCCAAAACACCACATTATGGTGGAGAAGGGGCTGGTTGGTACTTTCGGTGTATTTATGCCGTTTGCGATGACAATTTGTTCGGTTATTGGCATATCCTTTGCCTTCATGACTCAGGACGAGCCAAAACATGTGCACGTTCTGGCGATATCATCAGCACTAAGTTTTGCTCTTTCGATTGCTTTCACCTTGGCGATTAATGTTCCGCGAAACTTTGCTGTTACTAAGTGGGATGTTAACGACCTGCCTAGCGACTGGAAACGACAAAGAAATCTATGGGAAATTTTTCAAGGAATTCGCGCAACGTTACTGCTTATCGGGTTTCTGCTTCTTGTAGCTGGCATTCTATCGATGCATGCAAGATAGGCAACAATGCACGATACAACGATAGTAATTGTAGACACACATGCGCACACGGGCGTATCGTACACGAGGTTTGCTTTGTACTGCGATCAGCATGGCGTGGTATATAAAACAGCTTTTAGCCGCGGGCAGCCCGCCGATTATACGATGCAAGCTGTGGGAAGCGTCGTGGCGGATCAGCAGCATCCCTACGTAGCTGCCGTGCGGGCCTATTGTGCTGGTGATTGCACTGCACTTGATGTAATTCCCCATCAGTCCCGTACTGCTATGACGCCGTTCCAACGGGCTGTCTATCAGGCTATGAGTCGTATTCCATACGGCCAGGTGCGTTCCTATAAAGAGTTAGCGGCAGCGGCTGGCTACCCTGGTGCAGCCCGCGCTGTTGGTACCGCCTGCAAAAATAACCCACTACCACTGCTGGTGCCTTGCCACCGGGTTGTGCCGGCAACGGGTGGGTTTGGTAATTACATTTACGGCACAGAGCTCAAGCAGCAGCTTTTGCGCATAGAGGGCTATTCTGGCTCGCAACTACCGCTATAAAACTAAGGAACACGGAAGGTTATTCAGGGGCGTGTGGGGGTTTAGGGGTTCGGTGTGTTGAATGGGTGACGGCTCGTTGGTCTGAGAGAATCAGATTGCTACATGAAACCTCTCGGGGAAACGAGCCGTGATGGGTAAGGGTATCACGGGCCTGGACAGAACGCAGCTGAGCTGCCTGGTGGAAATGGTGCTGGGTGATACTGAGATCTCCTTGGCGCCAAGAATTTGGCCCACTGGCTCGCGGTGCGGGCGACGTTGATGTATTTGCGCACCAACACCTCCCAGGAGGCGATCGCCGAGATCATGGGGGTGTCACAGCCGACGATCTCGCGGGCGATCTCGGTGGTCACCCGGATCATCGCCAGGGTCCTGGGCTCAGCTGGCGACCGTCGAGGAGGTCCCCCATGGGGGCGTGCACATCATCGACGGTACGCTCCGGCGTGCTGGAGCTGGAAGGATCGGACGGACCTGTGGTCGGGCAAGCACAAGCGCACCGGCCTGAGCCTGCAAGTGCTGGTCAGCCCCGCCGGGCGCCTGCGGTGGCCTCAGACCCTGCTACCGGGGGCCACCCACGACACCAGGCCATCACCACCTCCGGTCTCTTGGAGGAGATCGACCCCTCCTGCTGCATCGCCGATAAAGGCTACATCGGAACCGGGGTCTCACCCCCTACAAGAAACCTCCCAACAGTGAGCTCACCAAGGCCCAGAAGCAGGCCAACAAATCCCTAAATGAAATCCGGTATGTCGTGGAGAGAACCATCGCGCACATCAAATCCTGGAAGATCCTGGCCCACGACTACAGGCGCCCCCTGCACACCTTCAAAGAAACTATCACAGCCACCCTAGCCCTCTACGCCTACACCACCCCTGAATAACCTTCCTGGCAGTTCCGAAACCCCGAGGCTAATGAGCCGTCCGATAGTGCCTTCGCGGTGCAGCGGTTCTTTGCCTTTGTTAGTCTTCTGGTGATTGTGGGTGGTGCATTCTTTTTTGTGTCGGCATCGCACAGGAATGCGAGTGACCGCGCAACGGATGATGTCTCTCCTCATGTGTACCCAAACATTTATTCGTCGAGCGACGGTGAGGATAGTGATGGATATGCTGAGACGACCGTGACTCCGTCTCCGGTTGATCCTTTCCCGTCAGCTTCTTCGACTGCCGTGGGATCTGGGGAGCCGGTTGTCCTTTTCAAGCCGGTTCTCGAAGGTGCGGCCGGTGAGCAGAAATCGGACTCTCGGTCAGCATCGGCATCGACGCCTTCTATTACTCTTGGCTGCCCGGAAACCATCCGAGTGCCTTCGCTGCGGCAAGCGTCGTCGACTCCAAGGTCGCCTTGGGGACGCTCGATCCCGCCCAAGCGACCACGGCCAGTGGTGGAGAATCGGCACTGGGCGAGGGGACTGCGATTATTGTCCGGATGACAAAGGCGGTGTGCGCCGTCACGTCGGTATCGGTCGAAGAGTATGAGCAGGGCATTCAGATCGCTGTCCATGGGGTCGCCGATCCGGCCCGCTGCGGGCAGACAACCGAGGGTGCTTACGTCGCCATCCCGCTCACCGATGAGCAGGTGGCGAAGGCGCGCAGCTACGAGGCTCCCGCCTACCATCCTCTGGACGACTCCGAGCTGAAGTACGGGTGGCAGAGTTCCCCGAGGGGAAGTACAGCCCGACCATCTTCCAGGCTCGTAGCCGTGCCAAGCTCTCCGAGGTATGGCAGTCAGAGGAGACAGACCGCCAACTGACGCCTCATGTGCTTCTGCCTCGCAGCGCTGGTTAAAGAGCGCCGGCTGGTCAGGCGAGCTCACCGGTGACCAGGCGGACGAGGTCTCGGCGCGCCCGGCGTCCCTCCGGGGTGGGGAACATCGGGTAGACGTGGTTGAGGTTCTCGCCGACGTGCAGCGTTGAGTCCACCCCGGCCTCCAGGAGCTTGGCGTGGAAGAGCGTACTGTCCGGCAGGAAAATCTCTCGGGTCCCCACGAAGGTCGTCACCTTCTTCAGACCTGACAGGTCACCGTAGATGGGGAGAGGTGCCAGTCGGTCAGCGGGGTGCCGCCCGCCCAGGAACGGCCGATCTCAGTGAGGGGCTCGGGTGCCATGAGCGGGTCGGCGTCGACGTAGTCGGCGATATCCGGGTTCACGTGGGTGATGTCGACCCAGGGTGAGATGAGGGCGAGCTCATCGGGCTGGGCCTCACCCGCCTCGGCCAGGGACAGGGCGATGACCGCCGCCAGGCCGCCGCCCGCACTGTCTCCCATGAGGACGATCCGCTTCCCCGGGTTCTCCCCGACCGTGCGCCGATAGAGATCCAGCACCAACCGGTGCGCCTCGGACCAGGTGTGGTGGGGCGTCAGCGGGTAGAGCGGCATGACGACGTCGGCCCCCGTCCTGCGGGCCAGGTGATCGACCAGCCAGGCGTGCGCCGAGACCGCCGTCGAGATGTAGCCGCCGCCATGCAGGTAGACGATGACCGCGCTCGACGGCGTCCGCGGGCGGAGGTGGTAGACGGGCATGCCGGAGTTATCTCGCCGCTCCAGGTCGTAGAAGAAGCGCCCCCAGGCGGGGAAGGTGACGGAGCGCGCAGGTTCGGGGCGGCTGGCCAGGCGGGCGATCCGCTCGGTGATCGGCCTGCACGCGTTCAGCGCTTTGACCGGCCGGGTACCGTACTCCGCCAGGCTCGCCGCGGCCGAGCGGCCATAGCGCTTGCGGGAGTAAAGGCTGAAGGCCCCCACCGTCAGGCCGACACTGGCCACGCAGACGGCGATCCTGCTCCCGCTGACTCTGCTGGGTGCCTTCATGAATCCTCCTCTTCGCAGGGCCTCGAACGCTGTCCGAAGAGTTCCCCGGAACCGGCGGCCGCCTCACTCATCGTAAGCGCCAGAGTCCCGCGACGGTGGGGTGAGTCCAGCTCGTTCACTCCGTGCGGAGTTGGGGTGCGGCTGGGAGGGAGCACTGCGAGGCCGGGCGGTCCCCCTCGGGCCACCGACGGTGGTGGGCGGGCACGGCAGAACGGCGAGGGGTGGAAACCTGACGTCCAGATGGTCGGATTGCAATATAGTGGACGTCCGGTAGCGCTGATCTGGTTAGTGCTGTTTGATTGAATGAGATCTTGAGTGAGGTGTCTTCCTGTGGGCGGAGCGCAGTTGATGCTTATCCTGTTGGCTATTGTTATGGCATTGCTGGGATTGTGGCAGATGGTCAACCCGAGGGGAAATTGGCGGGCGACAGAAGGGTGGAAATATCGTGACCCCGATGCTAATGAGCCCTCCGAGGTCTCGTATGGTTTTACGGAGTCTCGGGGGTCTGTTTACCATCGTGATGGCGGCGGTTCTGGCTGGATTAGGTATGCAAGCAGGCAGTCTGGGGGTGTCGAAATCGGGGAGCTCTGCTGATGATACGTATTCTGGTCCTTGCCCTCCCTATATGGTGGGTTGCTATAGCGATGATTCCTCCCCGGCTCCTCGTCCTACTGCTTCGGGGAAGACCGTGGATCCTTTCTCCTCGGCTGTGGCGAGCCCGGTCGCCGGTGGGGAGCCCGTCACGCTCTTCACCCCGGTGGTCGAGGGTGAGGTCCAGCGCGATCAGTCGGACTCCTCGAAGCAAATCGGAGTCAAGCCGGTCTACTACCCGTGGACTGCGAGTGATCAGCCCGCAGCCTTCGCCTCCGCCGCGGTCATCAACTCCAAGATCGCCTTGGCCACCCTCGATCCGGCGCAGGCGACAACCCAGGGGGCTGGAGCCGGCGTGCTGGGGGAGAGGACCTACATCGTGGTCCAGCTCAGCCAGCCCGCCTGTGCGATCACGTCGGCCAGTGCCTCCCTGTCGAATGATCAAACCTACATCTCGATCTCGGTCTACGGGCTCTCCGACCTCAGTCGCTGCGGACAGCCGACCGAGGGCGCTTACGTCGCTATCCCTCTCAGTGACGAGCTGGTCCAGGCGGCACGGAACTACCAGGCGCCTGTGTACCATCCGCTGGCGCCGACGACGTCTCCATCCGGAGCCTCCGGGCACACGTCGGACCCGACTCCCTGGAAACGCCTGGTCAAGCGCGTCCAACCACGGCGACTATAAGCCGACTATTTTCCGATCCGAAAGGCGGGGAGAGTTCACCGAGATATGGAAGGACCCTGTCACCGATGCTGATATTGATCGCGATACGCTCGTCCCCTGGGTCGCTCCCGGCTCATAGTGAGCCGTATCGTGGGCATTTTGTCACGACACGTCCTGGAGTAGCTGCGTATGGACACCCATGAGACCGACCACCTCGCCGCCGTCCGCGCTCTGGCCCCCGAGTGCATGGTGCTGCTGCGTTCCAATGGCGCCTTCCCCCTGACCGAGCCGGGCGAGATCGCCCTGTTCGGCTCCGGTGCGCGACACACCATCAAGGGCGGGACCGGCAGCGGAGACGTCAACTCCCGCCACGTCATCACCATCGAGGAGGGCCTGGAGACGGCCGGCTTCACCATCGTCACCCGGCCCTGGCTGGAGACCTATGACCGTATCCGTCTCCAGGCCCACCAGGACTTCATCGCCGATATCAGGGGCCGAGGCCGCCGAGCGCGGCGTCCCCGCCATCATGAGTCGGCATGGGCTCGGTCATGCCCGAGCCGGAGTACACGATCCCCTCGATATCCAGGCCGACACCGACCCGCGTACAGCCGTCACGTCCCTGTCCCGAACCTCCGGGGAAGGCAGTGACCGCAGCCCCGAGGCCGGAGACCTCAGGCTCACCGACACCGAGATCCGTGACATCCTCGCCCTCAATGGGCGCTTCGAGCGGTTCCTCCTCGTGCTCAACGTGGGCGGCGTCGTCGACCTCAGCCCACTCGATGAGGTTGCCAACATCCTCCTGCTCTCCCAGCTCGGCGCGACCGTCGGCGACGCCTTCACCGACGTTCTTCTGGGGCGGGCCTACCCCTCCGGAAAGCTCACCACCACCTGGGCCGCCTGGGACGAGGACGACCAGATCGGCGACTTCGGCGACCCGGACGACACCCACTACCGCGAGGGCATCTACGTCGGCTACCGCCTCTACGACTCGGTCGGCAAGGAACCGCTCGTCCCCTTCGGATTCGGCCTGGGCTACACGACCTTCGACGTCGAAACCCGCCAGGTGAGCCTTGACGGCGCCCGCGTGAGCATCGATGTCGACGTCACCAACACCGGCGATTACCCGGGCAAGGAGACCGTCCAGGTCTACGCCAGTGTGCCGGCCGGACACCTCGACCAGCCCCTCCAGGCGCTGGCCGGCTTCACCAAGACCGGTGAGATTGCCCCCGGCGCCACGGCACGGATCACCGTCGACGTCGACCTGACCGACCTGGCCTCTTATGACGAGGCCACCCGTGCCACGATCCTGGAGGCCGGCCACTACCTGCTGCGGGCGGGAACCTCCAGCCGGCACCTGAGCCCCGTCGCCGTCGTCGAGCTCGCCCAGGACGCAACCGTGCGATGCCTGGCCGGAGACCTGGGGCAACCCGGCTTCACGGACTGGAAGCCCGAGGTCCCGGCGGTCCTCGACATCCCGACTGGCCTGCCGGTGCTCGACGTCGACCCGGCCCACCTGCGCCGGTCGGACGTCGCCAAGCCCACTGAGCAGGCCGCGCCGGAGGACTTCAGTGAGGCCCTCGCCCTGGCCCGGGGGCTCTCCGACGACGAGCTCATCTATACCGTTCTGGGGGACTACCGCAGCGGCGAGGAGTCCGGCTCCATCGTCGGGGCGTCCTCTACCACCGTCATCGGTGCGGCGGGCCAGACCACCACCCGGATCCCCGGACTGCCCAGCATCATCATGGCTGACGGGCCCCGCTGGCCTGCGCCTGGCCCCCACCTACGGCGTCGACGCCGACGGCCCCTTCTCCCTGGGCGACTCCAGCCTGCCCGCCACCTTCCTCGAGCTCATGGACGATGCCGGACGCGAGGCCCTCGGCATCGCAGATGAGCCCGAACCCCGCGAACCCGCCGAGATCCGCGAGCAGTACACCACCGCCATCCCCATCGGCACCGCGCTCGCCCAGTCCTGAACCCGGCACTCGCCGAGAGTCTCGGCGACGTCGTCGGAGCCGAGATGGAGCGCTTCGGCATCCACCTCTGGCTCGCCCCCGCCTTCAACCTGCACCGCTCCGTCCTGTGCGGACGCAACTTCGAGTACCTCTCCGAGGACCCGCTGCTGGCCGGACGCATCGCTGCCGGCATCACCCGCGGCGTCCAGACCCGCCCGGGCGGGGCGTGACCATCAAGCATCTGGCCTGCAACAACCAGGAGACCAACCGCCTCAACTCCAACAGCCGGGTCAGCCCTCGAGCCCTGCGCGACCTCTACCTGCGCGCCTTCGAGATCTGCGTACGCCAGGCCCGGCCCCGCCGCCGTCATGACCTCCTACAACCTCATCAACGGCGTCCACACATCCGAGTCGGCCCAGCTGCTCGAGGTGATCCTGCGCCAGGAGTGGGCCTCGACGGCCTGGTCATGACCGACTGGGTCGTCGACGGCATGACCCGCAGCGACATGAAGCACCCGCGTGCCACCGCAGCCGCCACCATCAAGGCCGGCAACGAGCTCTTCATGCCCGGAGGCGAGACGGACCGGGAGGACCTCCTGGCAGCCCTGGAACGGGGGAGCGAAGGCGGAGGTGGCGAGTCAGACTGCGATGCCGAGCCGGTCGACGGCGCTGTCGGCCTGACGCGCGCCGAGCTCGAGAAGCAGGCCGCCCGCGTCATCCACGCGGCTCGGAGGATAGCCACGATCTCGACATCCTGATGCTCGTGCTGTAGAATTAATCGAAGGATTTAGCAGCAGGAGGATGTTATGCCGACGATCAAGCCAGTATCAGATCTGAGGAGCTACACCGACGTTCTCAAGGATGTTGCGGAGGACTCGCCTGTTTTCCTCACCAAGAATGGTCATGGGAGGTACGTCCTTCTCGATATGAAGGACTATGACCGCATTAAGGCGGGTCGTCGTCTCCTCCGGAGAGGTCGAGGCGGGCCGGATTTTCTGGTGAGGAGCAAGGGTGGGTTAGTGCTGCAGACGTGCGTGCGCACTTCGTCGCACGGCGGGATTCCGCCCATGAGTGCTGAGATCGTCTACTCCACTGATGCTCTCATTGATCTTGATGAGGCCTGGGATTTCACGGTTGAGATCTCCGGTGACCCGGACTTAGCGTTTCAGCAGGTGGATGCCCTGCTTGAGGCGGTCGAAGGGGCTCGTAGCTACCCGTTGGCCGGGAGTAGGTTGGATGTTGTTGTTGGCACGCCAACTGACAGTCGCTATGTTGTGGCTGGTCGTCTGCTGGCTGTTTACAGCATTGAAGAGCACTTCATTCGGGTGGATCGGATCTTCGATACTCGGCAGGATTGGGTCTCTGTGCTCGTTCGGCGTGGCTGAGATCCCGTGTTCTGGGAGGACTGCTGTGGCCTGTCGCTGGGGCAGCGAACGTGACATGCTCGGCTGAGCCGCCCGCACTGCACAAGGGCCCCTCCATGGCGCTGACACCTCAAGCACGTGAGACCTTCACCAGGCTGTTCGGGGTGGAGCCCCAACCCCACCCCACGGACCCCGAGCTGTTCGACATCCTCCAGAACGGGATCTTCGACGAGGCCTTCTCCACCGGAGTCCTCACCGACGTCGAGCGCGAGCTGCTCACCATCACCGCCCTGACCTCCATGCAGACCCTCCCGCAGCTGAGGGCTCACGTGGGCGCCGCCCTCAACATCGGCACCAGCCCGCTCCAGCTGCGCGAGACCATCTACCAGTGCGCCCCTACATCGGCTTCCCCAAGACCCTCAACGCCATCGACATCGCCAACGGGGTCTTCGAGGGCCAACGACATCTCCCTGCCCCTGGAGAACGCCGGCGCCGTCGACGCCACTGACCCCCGTGCCCGAGAGCAGGCCGGCGCCGCCATCCAGGCACCGCTGTACGGCAACGAGGTCAAGGAGGTCTTCTCCGCCCTGCCCGAGCCCTTCGATGAGTTCGTGCCCCACCTGCTGACCCTCCTCCGCCTTCGGCGACTTCGCCACCCGCGGCGGGCTCGACGTCGCCCAGCGCGAGCTCATCAGCCTCGTGGCCATCGCCGCAATCGGCGCCACCACCCAGCTGCGCCCGCACGTGGCCGGGGCGATCCGGGCCGGCTCCTCCCCCCAGAAGGTGGCCGCCGCCCTGGTTCAGGTCATGCCCTACATCGGCGGCCCCTACGCCCTGTCCGGCCTGGTCCTCGTGGCCCGCTACGACGAGAGTGCCTCCGCAGAGGCTCACCGCTGAGAAGAAGGTCCATGTGGGCCGGCATCCTCCGCGGTTGTTGTGGGGTGAGTGTTAATCAGCGAGATGAGTCTCGCGTAGGGCGGCGATGCGCTTGGCGAGGTCGTCGGGATCTGCGCTGAGCTTGGGGCGTTGCGAGAGGTTGACGGGTCGATGCGTGCGCCGAGTCGGCCGAGCTCGATCAGCAGTGGCACCGTCGCCAAGCCTTGCTCGGTCAACGAGTACCTCCCCTGCTTGCCCCGGGCGACCTCGCTCTTGGTGAGGAAGCCCGCCTCAACCAGGTCGGTCAGTCGGCGGGACAGCACCGGGGCGTTGATGCCCTCCTCGCTGCCGGTGAGCAGCTCGCGGAAGGAGCGTCGATCATGCAGGGACGATGTCTCGCAGGATTAGCAGACTCCACCTGTCGCCGAGCATCTCGAGGCTGCGGTTGATAGGGCAGGCGGAGCGAGGCCGGGGATCATCGTGCGCCCTTCTTCGTGGTAGCTGCATTCTGTTACTGGACAGCATATCGTCCATCTCAAGTGGTAACACAATGTAACTAGATGTCTGGTGCTGCGGCACAGGAAGGACACCACGTGAAGGCCTTCGTCCTGAGAAGCTACGGTCGCCCCCTGAGAGCCGTCGACATGCCCGTTGCCGAGCCTGGACCACGCCAGGTCCTGGTGCGGATGATCGCCTCCGGCGTCAACCACGCCGATGAGCGCACCCGCACCGGTGAGTTCAAGGCCGTCTTCCGCCTCGACCCGCCCAAGGTGATGGGAGGAGCTGAGCGGAGAGGTGGTCGCCGTCGGCTCTCAGGTCACAGAGCTCGCCGTTGGCGATCAGGTCTACGGCTACACCGGCGTGGTGGCCATGGGAACCTGGGCCGAGTTCGTCGTGGTCGACGCCGATGCCCTCGCTCCCGCGCCCCGCAGCATCTCAATGGCTCAGGCGGCCTCCCTGCCGGTCGTCGCCCCTGACCGCGCTGGCAGTCGCTGGTGACGATCGGCCGCCTCAGCCGGGCCAGACGGTCCTGGTTCACGGCGGCGCAGGCGGAGTGGGGTCGGCCGTCATCCAGCTCGCCAAGCACCTGGGCGCCACCGTCGCCACCACGGCCTCGGCCTCCAGTGCCGACACCGTCCGGCAGCTCGGAGCGGACATCATCATCGACTACCGCAGTGAGGACTTCGTCCAACGCCTGGCAGAGACCCCGGTGGACATCGTCGTCGACACCCAGGGCGGCGAGATCACCTCACGGTCCTTCCAGGTCCTGCGTCCCGGCGGGATCGTGGTGGTATCGCTGGTACCCCCGACCCGTCACTGGCCGATCAGGCCGGCGCCGGGCTCGCTGGTCAAGGTCGCGCTGTCCGCCCTCAGCCTCAAGGTGCGCCGCCAGGCCCGCAAGCTCGGCGTGCGCTACCGGTTCCTGTTCATCGAACCCGACGGAGAGGCCCTGCGCACCATTGCCGGACCTCGTGGACGACGGCGTCATCCAGCCCGTCGTCGACCGGATCCTGCCCTTCGAGCAGACCCTCGCCGCGCTCGACCAGCTGCTGGCCGGCGGAACCCGCGGCAAGGTCCTCATCACTACCAACGAGATCACTACCAACGAGCAGGAGGTCACCACTCATGCCTGAGACAGACACCACCACCATGCTCGCAGGCCCGTCACCCGGTGGACCTCCGCTCCCACCCGGCACCTGCGGGTGAGAGGAGAGTCCTTCGCCTACCGGGACCTCGGGGTCGACTCCGGAAGGCCACCCATCGTCCTGCTCGCCCACCTTGGGGCCACCCTCGACGAGTGGGACCCCCGCGTCGTCGATGCGCTCGCCGAGGGCCGCCGCGTCATTGCGGTCGACCTACCGGGCATCGGCTCCTCCACCGGGAACGTCCCACGAACCATCAAAGGGATGGCCGGTGCCGCACGGCCTTCATCTCCGGAGCTCGGTCTGACCCGGATTGACCTCATGGGCTTCTCCCTGGGAGGCTTCGTGGCCCAGCAGGTCGCCCTCGACGCCCCGAACCTGGTCCGACGGCTCGTCCTGGCCGGAACCGGTCCCGCAGGAGGTAAGGGGATCGACCGGCCAACCGGAGCCGCCTACGTCTACCTCGACATACTGCGCGGAGTGCTCGCCCGCACCGACGCTAAAGAGTTCCTCTTCTTCCCGCGCACGTGCGATGGCAAGGCCGCGGCGCGCGACTACCTCGCCCGGATTCACGAACGAGTCATGGATCGTGATTCCCCGATCAGCTTGAAAGCCTTTCGCACTCAGATCGCCGCCATCAAGGCCTGGGGGCGCCAGCAGCCACAGGACCTGTCCAGGATCGCGGCCCCCACGCTGATCGCCAACGGGGACCACGATCGTATGGTCCCGACCCCGTTGTCTCAGGACATGCACCGGAGAATCCCCGGCAGCACCCTGGTCATCTACCCCGGGGCGGGACACGGCGGGGTCTTCCAGTACTACCGGGAGTTCATCCCCACGCTGCTGGACCACCTCGACTCCTGAGGTCAGGGAACCCGATTCGGCAGTGAGGCCCGGCGGCCCGTCTACGATGGCCGCCGGGCCGGTTCTCGCTGCCGGCCCCGCACAGCAAGGAGAACACGTGAAGACGACGCAGCCCCTACCTCTCACGGCAGGTCACCCTCACCGTCCAGGGGCAGAGGCTCGGGGGACTGGCCTACGTCCCGCGCACGGCGTCGTCGGCACCCGCGCCCCTGGTCATCTGCTGCCACGGCATGGAGGGCTCCCACACCCGCGTCGCCCCCATGGCCAGGCGCTTCGCCGCGGCCGGGGCCGTGGCCGTCTGCTTCGACTTCCGCGGAGGCGGCGGCAGCGCCAGCCAGGGTGAGACCACCGCGATGTCGGCCCTCACCGAGCTGGCCGACCTCGAAGCCGTCCTCACCGCCGCCTGCGCCTGGCCGGAGGTCGACGCCTCCCGGGTCGCCCTGTTCGGGCTGAGCCTGGGCGGGGCAGTCACAGCGCTCGCGGCCGCCCGCCACCCGCAGCGGGTCACCGCCCTGGCCCTGTGGTACCCGGCCCTGCGGCTGGGGGAGAACCTGCGCGCCGCCTTCCGCACACCGGCGGCCGTGCCCGAGGAGTTCGACTGGGCGGGCACCCGCCTGGGGCGCGCCTACGCCGTCGACGGCTGGAACCTGGAGGTCGGGGCCGAGCTGGCCGCCTCACCGCCGCCCCGTTCTCATCGTCCACGGGGACCAGGACCGCGCCGTGCCCATCGAGGGTCTCCCGGGCCGCCGTGAGCGCCACGCCTGACGCCGAGCTCGTCACCATCCACGGCGCCGCCCACGGCTTCGGCGACGCCAACTGGGAGGAGGCCATGCGCCGCACCATCGGCTTCCCTGGCTCGGAACGGGGTCCTCGAGGAGGACTGAGCTCCGCAGCGGACAGCGGCAACGGGCGGCGCAGCCCGTTTTTCTGACAACGGTGGCTCCCGAGCGACCGACATCGCAGAATTGGCCGCATGAGCGCATACGAGGCGGTGGACCTGACCAGTGTCAGCAAGACGATGCTGCTGACCCTCCACGCCCGGGCGGAGCACACGCTCTCCGAGCGGCCACGCTTTACGGACCCCGCCGCCGTCGAGCTCGTCTCCCGGCTCGACTACGACTTCACCATGGCCAGCCAGGACCGGCTCATGGCCGACGGCGTCGTGCTGCGCACCCTCACGCTCGACCCGCTCGTGGCCGGGTACCTCGCCACCCACCCCGGCTGCACGGTGGTCAACATCGCCTGCGGGCTCGACACCCGCTTCCAGCGCCTCGACGACGGGCGCGTCACCTGGTACGACCTCGACCTCCCCGACGTCATCGCGCTGCGACGCCAGTTGCTCGAGGACGGCGAGCGTCACCGCACCATTGCCGCCTCCGCCCTCGACCCCTCCTGGCCCGACCAGCTGGAGGACGTGAGCCGCGACGTGCTCGTCATCATCGAGGGACTGAGCATGTATCTCAAGCAGGAGGAGGTGCACGCTCCTGGACATCATCGCCGCGCGCCTGCCCGGTGCGACCGTCCTCATCGAGGTCATGCCCAGCCTGTTCCAGAAGTACGGCCGGGAGCGCTCAGTGGAGGACGCGGGTGCGCGCTACACCTACGGCTGCTCCAGCGCCGCCGAGTTCCACCGGACGACGGCCCCCGGCTACACGCTGCTCCACGACGTCCCCCTTCACCCGCACCATCGCGCGCTACCACCCCCTGCTCGCGCCCCTGACGCGGCTGCCGCTGGTGGGCAGACTCTCTGAGCGCATCGTGGTGCTGCGAGCGCCGGCCTGAGCGTTGGATGGGGCGCTGGGCCGGGCGCTGGGTAGGGACCTGGCCTGGCACTGGCCCGGTGCTGGCCTGGCACTGCTCGGCACTGGCCCGGGCGGCCGATCTCGACGGGGACATCCTGCGCGTGGGGGTGCATTCTCTTCCGGCCAGGGACAGGCTGCGCGTAGGGGACAGGAAGCCGGTCCCTCGACGGCGTCGAGCGCCCCGGCTGTCGCCGTGCGTCTCCAAAGCCGAAGGATCGACGCCTTGCCTCACCAGACTGCGCCATATCGAACTGCGGCCGTGCCATTGAGACAATGCCTCAGTGATCTCCTTGAGTGAGAGCCTCCCAGCGGCGACATCCATCACCAGCCGGTAGGCGTCGTCGTCGGGGGCCTCGACCCAGTGGCCGTTGATGTCCAGGAAGACCAGCGTGGCCAACCACCCCAGGCGCTTGTTGCCATCCACCAGTGGATGATTGCGGACCAGGGAATCGAGCAGGGCCGCCGCCTTCTCATCGAGCGTGGCGTAAGCGTCGTGCCCCCAGAGCATGGTCGCAGGTCGGTGCAGCGCCGAGTCGAGCAGGCCGAGATCCCGGACTGGTCCCACAGCCAGGTCCTCAATGAGAGACAGCGCGTCCTCGAGCGTCAGATACTCGACCATCTCTGCCCGATCAGCGGCCGAGGCGTTCCAGGACCTCGGCGTACCGGTTGCGGATACGGGCGGAGGCGTCCGCGACTCGCTGCTCATGTCCGCGGCGCGCGGCCACCTCGTGGATCGCCCGGATCGTCGCCTCCTGGCGGCTGACCCCGTCCTCCTCCGCAAGGAGCGCAAGCAGACGCTCATCCTCTTTGCTCAAGCGCAATGTCATCGCCATACGTCCACAGTAGCACGTGGTATCAGACTGGTATCAGATGGATGCGTTCTCAGGATCGACCGGATCCCGCCGCGCACCTGCGGGACCATCCTGACCAACCCCAGTCCCAGACACAAAACACCCTTCCCACGAGCGGTGCATCATCCACCACCAGACCCCACCCTGTTGGAGACCAAGAGGCGTGGGACGAGCACCGACGACGCAGGTGTCCACAAGGGCGACTGTCTTTCCACGGAATCCCCGTGTTGTGGAGTCCGAGAAGGGCTGCCGGCGCCCGTTGGCATGATGGGTGATGCCTCCCATGGCATCTTCTCCCGGAACACTCATGTCCTTGCCGGGGCGGGAGGAGGTGAGGGCCGTGTCCAAGCCGAGAGGACGACGCACAGAAGTCCGCAAGAAGGTAACGGCCCGGAAGGTGAGCGAAGTACTCAACGCTGTCGCTCGCCTGATCCGGGCCGTCGGTGTCCTTGTGGATGCCCTCAGCAAGTGGATCGGCTAGGCCGTTCCCTTGCCAGGGGAGTCGCCCGGCTAGCACCCGGATGGCTCTCCACCATTATGGGGCCGCCGTTCCGCACCGTCCACATCGTCCCTCCTTCTTCTGCCTGTGGGGACATGCTGCGCGTGGGGTGCACTTTTTCCGGCCGGGGACATGTCGCGCGTAGGGGACAGGGAATCTGGTCCCTCGACGGCGTCGAATGACCCCGTCTGGAGGGACACGCACCCGGCGGCGTGGAATGTCCCCGCTCGCGGGGGAGGGCTGGCAGCATCGGAGCCGTGACCGAGAACCACGCCCAGCCCAGCCCCGCCAACCCGGACGACGTCGTCAACCCTCCTGCTCCAGGCCTTCGCCTGGGACCCGCCCGCCGACTCCACCCACTGGCGCCTCCTGGCGGACAACGCCGCCCTCCCGGCCGACTGCGGGGTGAGCTCGGTGTGGCTGCCGCCTGCCTACAAGGGGCAGGCCGGAGTGGAGGACGTCGGCTACGGCGTCTACGACACCTACGACCTGGGCGAGTTCGACCAGAAGGGCACCGTTCCGACCAAGTATGGCACCAAGGAGGACCACCTCGCCGCCATTGAGGCCCTGCACGCGGCCGGCATTAGCGTCGTGGCGGACATCGTCCTCAACCACCGCATGGGCGGGATGACACCGAGGTCGTGCGCGCCACGCCCGTCGACCCTCACGACCGCATCGCGCCCCATCGGCGAGACCGAGGAGATCACCGCCTGGACCCGCTACACCTTCCCGGGGCGGGCCGGTGCCTACTCGGACTTCACCTGGGACTGGACCTGTTTCCACGCCACCGACTGGGACGAGGCCCGCCACCAGCAGGGCGTCTGGCTCTTCGAGGGCAAGCAGTGGAACGAGAACGTCAACGACGAGCTCGGCAACTACGACTACCTCATGGGCTCCGACGTCCACGTCGTCGACCCCGCCGTCAGCGCCGAGATGGACCGCTGGGGGCGCTGGTACGTGGAGACCACCGGCGTCGACGGCCTGCGCCTGGACGCGCTCAAGCACGTCGGCGCCGACTTCTTCGCCCGCTGGCTGCCCGAGCTGCGCCGCGCCACCGGCCGCGCCCTGCCAGCCGTGGGCGAGTACTGGACCCGCGACGTCGCCGAGCTGGAGGGCTACCTGGAGGCCGTGCCCTTCATGAGCCTGTTCGACGTCCCCCTCCACTTCCACCTGCACGCCGCCTCCACCTCCAACGGCGACGTCGACCTGACCCGCCTCTTCGAGGGCACCCTCGTGGCCGCTGACCCGGCGCGCGCCGTCACCTTTGTGGAGAACCACGACACCCAGCCGGGCCAGTCCCTGGCCTCCACCATCGAGTCCTGGTTCAAGCCCTCGGCCTACGCCCTCATCCTGCTGCGCGAGGCCGGAACCCCCTGCGTCTTCTGGGGCGACCTGTTCGGTACCCCCGAGACCGGCGACCTGCCGGCCGTCACCGAGCTGCCGCTGCTCATGACCATGCGTCGCGCCCTGGCCCACGGCCCTCAGCACGACGCCCTCGACGACCCCCGACGTCGTTGGCTTCGCGCGTGAGGGCGACGAGGACCACCCCGGCTCCGGGCTCGCCGTCGTCCTGTCCGACCGGAGGGCCGCCACCAAACGCCTCCACGTCGGGGCCCGGCACGCCGGCGAGCAGTGGACCTGCGTCCTGGGCGGGCACGAGCCGGTCACGGTCGGTGACGACGGCAACGTGGAGCTGCCCGTGTCCGACGGCGGCCTGAGCGTCTACGCCCCCGAGGCGGCCCGGCCGATCCTGGACAGCGCCGAGCAGCACCTCCTGCGTCAGCGCTGAGGACCACAGGCGTAGGCGAGGAGCTGCGGCTCTTCACGGCCGGCCTTCCGGGCGCGTAGGGTGATGGCGGTATCCGCACCGACCTGAGCCGACCTTCCTGGAGGAGACATGCCCGCTTTCCACGCGCCCACCGACCAGAGGACCGACAAGACCGTCGCCGTCTTCATCGCGCCCGGGCTGGAGGAGGTCGAGGCGTTGGCGACCGTGGACATCCTCTTCCGCGCCGGCATCCCCACGACGATGATCTCGGTGACCCCTGAGCGGGCCGTCGTCTCCTCCCACAACATCGTCGTCACCTGCGACCTCACCCCTGGCCGAGGCGAACCTGGACGACTACGACATGCTCGTCCTGCCCGGTGGCATCCCCGGCACCCCCAACCTCAAGGCCATCGAGCCCCTCATGGCCGCGGTCACCGAGCGGGTGCGCGCCGGCCGGCCGGTGGCCGCGATCTGCGCCGCCCCTCGATCCTGGCCGAGCTGGGCCTGCTCGAGGGCCGCCAGGCGACGTCGAACCCCGGCTTCGTGGGCGTGCTCGCCGAGCACGGCGCGCAGGTCAGCCAGGCCGCCGTGGTGACCGACGGCCCCGTCATCACCTCCCGCGGCATGGGCACCGCCATCGACTTCGGCCTGGAGATCGTGCGCCACTACCTGGGCGAGGAGGCCGTCGACGACGTCAAGGCCAAGATCGTCTACCAGGGCTGAGCACTCCAGACCTGACGCCAACCATCCCCGACCGGCTCCCTCACCCGGGTCAGTGGGGGAGCCGACTTATGCGCTCTGCGTCAGCGCCACGGCGCTCCTGCGGGCCTGAACGTGAAGGAACGCGATACCGGCAAACCGTCTGAATCAGCGTGATGACCAGGGGGACCAGGATCGAGACCGTCTTGGGCAGGGCAGCCTGAATGGCGAAGAGGAGAGCCGAGTCGAGGAGGACCACTCCCAGTCCCATGGTCGCCGTCGCGCACCGGGCCTGCATCGTGTACCAGTTCTCCTCGGAGCGCAGGGCGATCTCGTAGCGCACTCCGGCCAACGAGTTCGGCGGGAGCCTGCGCTGCGACATCCGGCGCCCCAGCACCACGAGCAGGATGCCGGTTACGCTCAGGATCAGGCTCATGAGTATGGAGAGTGCTGTCTCAACCATCGATGTCCCTCGTTATCCGTTGCAGTGGTGGAGGTTCTCGGTTCCGGTGAGTTCTCTGTGGATAGTACGCCGCGAGGACGCACGTTGGGGTTCGCGGCCGCACCGTGGAGGCGCAGTCGGCGAGCTCTCACGTGCGTCCTCGCGGCTCGATGGGGGCGGATGCGTGGTGAATCGGCGAATCAGGGACTTTGCTGCTGCGGCGCTTCTGGGGATGAGGGCGGCGACGACGAGCAGGCCCCCCAGGCCCGCCAGGCAGGCGATGGCCGTCGTCGTGAAATCGAAGCGCAGCCCCAGGCCCCGCCGCGATGAGCAGCCCTGCCCACCAGGAGCAGGAAGGCCCCCCACAGGAGCGTGGAGCCCTTGATGTCCTGGGGCGCCTGCGGGCGGTCCTGCTCAGTGACTGTCCCGGCGCTCCACACCGGGCTCGACGTCGACGACGCGGGCGCCGAGTCCGCGGACGCCTTGTCCGCACCCGCCTCGTCGGACGTGGGCAGCGGCATGGTCACCGGCTGAGTCTCGGGCTGAGCCATGGGCTGGGTCAGCGGTGGGGTCAAGGGTTGGGTGTCGCCGGTGGCCGGGAAGGGCCTGGTGGCGTCCTCGCCGGTCGCCTCGGTGCTGTTGCTGCCGGCATCGTCGGGCGACGTCGTGGATGAGGTGCTGCTCATGGGGGTCTCCTTGGTTGGGGCCGGGACGTGCCCGGGGAAGAGTTCTGGTGGCTGAGGCCGGCGCGTAGACGCGGGCGCGATCAGCCGGCTGTCGGGGTGGCCGTGGCGGACTGATTGGTGGGCGCCGGGGACGGCGTCGGAGTGGCCGGTCCGGAGGGAGTCGGGCTTGCACCGGGCTGTGCGGCGCCCTGCCCGGACAAGGTCTTCTGCACGCAGGAGTCGTAGGAGGTGCGCTCCGCGGAGGTCAGGTCGGACAGGTCGCTCCATCTGACATCCTCGCTGCGGCTGCCCTCGTCCACGCTCTCGTGGGCCGTGCGGATGCAGGCCTCGGCCTCCTCGGTCGTGATGGCCTGGTGGTTCATGCCCGGAACCGGCAGATCGTCGCCGTGGGCATCGCCCTTCTCGTCGTACCAGGAGCTGACGATCCACACGGGCTCCTCGACGTTGCCGTACCAGGAGACGGTGTTGCTGCGCTCCTCGATGTTGATCGTCCCGGTGTCCACCGAGGCGTTGATCGTGATCTCCGGCCGCCCGTCATCGCTGCTGGGGAGGCCAGGGTGCGCTTGGTGTTCAGACCGCCGCTGGAGCTGGCGTAGGTGGTGATGCTCTTGCCGGTCACGTCGTGGCGACGCGGGCCCTCGTCGTCCTGATCCATCTGCCTGCCGTTGACGGTCCAGGCCCGGTCGACCTGTGAGTCGACCGCCCCCATGTCGACGTCGGCCTTGACCGTCACCCGCTGGTTGCCGTCGGTCTTGATACGCAGGGTCCCGACGTCGAGGTGGGTGGTGATGGTGGAGAGCTTGCCGGCCTCCCTCGGCGGGCATACCCCGCAGGTCCAGGGTGAGGTCACCGATGCTCTTGCTACGGGTGACGCTGCCGCCGCTGGCCGACGCCGTCAGCTCCTTCCAGGTCACCGTGGTCGAGGCGGCGGTGGTCGAGTCCTTGAGGGTCCCGAAGGGCATACGGGCCAGGCTCGTGGGGACGATGGACGCTGTGGCCAGAGCGGGGATGGCGACGACGAACAGGACCGGCCAGCCCAGCACCGTCATCCAGCCGCCGTGCCGACGACGCAGGCCACTGGCGACGATGCCCGCTCCCAGGAGGGCGACCAGGGTGCCGATGAGGATGAACTGGCCCTGGAGCAGGCCGACGCGATGGGTCGCCGTGGCGTACCAGATGCCCGCCGCGGTCAGGAGTCCCAGGCCCAGGACCGCCAGCGACAGCGAGGAACCGGGGCCGGGGCGGCGCGGGCGCGCTGGGCGGACCGCCATGGGTGCTGGCTGGTACGGCGGGTACTGCCGGTAGGAGCGGCTCTGCCAGCTCGGGCCGCCGGCCGGCTGGCTGAAGGCCGGGCCGCCGGAGCCGGGCGCCGAGGAGTGCCAGGCCGATGCCGGGCCCGCCGCTGAGGCGAAGTTCCCGGCCTGACCCGCCGGACCGGCCTGGCCGCCGGGGTGGTTGCCCGGCGCCTGCGCGGTGCCGGGTGCGGAGGCCGGCCAGGGCCGGGGTCCCTGAGGACCTCGAGCGGCCATCCAGTTCGCGCGCCGGTTCTGGGCTCGGCGGATGAGGAAGACAATGGCCCAGGACGATCAGCCCCAGCCAGAACAGGGGCCACAGGGCGGCGGCGATTCCCGCGGTACCCGCCTGGTGGACGTACCAGTTGGGGATGAAGCTGCTGCCGAATGTCGACATCCCGATGATCGTCGTACCGATGGCGCCCGCCAGGCCTCGCGTTGAAACGGCCGGAGAGGGCCTCCTCCAGGTGGATGCGCCCATCGGACTCCCTCGGGCAGGAGGGCCCAGGCCAGCCCGTAGAGGACCAGCCCGACACCGGCGAAGAGCGAGAGCACCACCCACACGCAACGCACCAGGGTGGGGTCCAGGCCGAAGCGGTACGCCACGCCACCGGCCACGCCCGCGATCCAGCGCTCGTTGGTGCGCATGAGGCCGGAGCCGCGCAGGAGTCGAAGAAGCGGTGGGTGGATCCACCCTGAGGCCCCGGGTTGGGGACCGCCGTACTGCTGGAAGGAGGGGTGGGGCCTGGCTGCGGCCCGTACTGCGGGCCCCTGCTGGGAATCGCGCTGGGTGGCTGCCGTCGGCGCCGTGGGAGCCGGCAGAGGGTTGGAGGAAGTGCGAGGAATCGGAGCCGGTGGGAGAGTCACCGTCAGACGGGGAAGCAGGCATGTCGTTCATGTCAACGATTCTTCGCGCCTGCAGCCCCGCGGCACGATCAGGGGAACCCCTGAATGATCCCGGATTGTCCCCCGAATCCCCTGGGGACAATCGGATCGGCGACCCTGACGTGCCACGATGGTGCCATGACGACAGCTCAGCAGTGGGGTGCGCAGCCCGGGCCGACCGCCGGTGGGCCGTCATACTCCTGGAGCCCCCGCGCCAGCTGCAGCGACGTCCCCCTCTGCGCCGTATGCCCCACCACCTGGGGCCGGCTCCGGCCGACCTGTCTGCGGAGACCGCCTCCATGCGCCGGCCCGCCCGCATCGCCGGCGTCTGCGCAGGACTGGGGCTTCATCTGGGCATCCCCGTGCGATACGTCCGTGCCGCCATGGTCGTCCTCGCCCTCGGCGGCGGTGCGGGAGCCCTGCTCTACGCCCTGCTGTGGGCGACCCTCCCCGGCGAGAACGGCCCGGCGGGCGAGGATTCCGCCTCGGCGGTCTCCCGTGCCCGCCTGGCGGCCCGCCTCAGGGGCGGGAGAGGCGCCGCAGACCGCAGGGCCGACGGCGGAGCCGGCCTGGGTCTGTCGCAGACGGTCATCGACGGCGGTGCACTCCTCCTGGCGGCCCTGTTCCTGGCCTCCTGGCGCTTCGGGCTGCTGGACCGGATCGGGGCGGTGGGAATCATCGTCGTCGTCATCGCCGGGGCGGCCGTGGCCTGGTCGCAGATGGACACCCTCGTCGGCCCGGACCGCAACCTGGGTGCTGTCCTGCGGGTCGCGGGCGGGGTGTGCCTGGCCGTCGTCGGCATCCTGGTGTGGGTGGTCGCGACAGCACCCCCTACAAGCTCATCTCCGGGCTCATCACCGGAGGGGCGCTCGTGGCGGGCATCGGCGTGGTCCTGGCGCCCCTGTGGCTGCGGACCAACCGGGCCCTGGCCGACACCCGCGCCGCCGAGATCCGCGAGGCCGAGCGCGCCGACATCGCCGCCCACCTGCACGACTCCGTCCTCCAGACCCTCACCCTCATCCGCAAGCGCGCCGACGAGCCCGGAGACGGTGGCCCGCCTGGCCCGCTCCCAGGAGAGCGCGAGCTGCGCGCCTGGCTTTCTACACCGACCGCCCCGCGCCGGGCACCTCCGTGGCCGACGCCTTCACCGACCCTGGCCGGTGAGATCGAGGACCGCTACGGCGTGGCCGTCGACGCCGTGTGCGTCGGCGACAGGGCCCCCGACCGTGACACCGAGGTCATCGTCGCCGCCGCCCGCGAGGCCCTGTCCAACGCAGTGCGCCACGGCTCCCCACCGGTCTCCCTCTACGTCGAGGCCGGCGAGAAGGGCCTGAGGTGTTCGTGCGCGATCACGGCCCCGGCTTCGACCTCGACTCCATCGCCGAGGACCGCCACGGCGTGCGCGAGTCCATCATCGCCCGCATGGAGCGCCACGGCGGCAGCGCCCGGGTGCGCCGCATGTCCACCGGCACCGAGGTGGCGCTGACTCTCCCCGTGCGAGCCCACTGAGCCCGTCTATCGTTGAGTCCGTCCCACCTCGATCCCACTCGATCCCACTCGGAGCCACTCGAGCCACTCGGCCTGTGTCCTTCATCACCCCCACGTCACCTCCAGGAAGACCCCATGGCTGACACGCCCGCCACCACCACAGACAACCAGCCGTCCCGCAGAGGCGAGCGCGCCCCTGCGGGTCCTGGTCGTCGACGACCACGCCCTGGTCCGCTCCGGGGTGCGCTCCGAGCTGACCACCCATGCTCCAGACCTCGATGTCATCGCCGAGGCCGATGACGTCGAGGGCGCCATCGCCGCCGTCCACGCCCTGCGGCCCGACGTCGTCCTGCTCGACGTCCACCCGCCCGGCGGCAACGGCGGGGAGGGGCCGAGGTCGTCGCCTCCCGCCATGACGTCCACGAGACGCGCTTCCCTGGCGCTGAGCGTCTCGGACGCCAGCGACGACGTCGTCGGCGTCATCCGGGCCGGCGCCCGCGGCTACGTCACCAAGGCGATCTCCACCGAGGACCTGGCCCAGGCCGTGCGGCGCGTGGCCGCCGGGGACGCCGCCTTCTCCCCGCGCCTGGCCGGCTTCGTCCTGGACGCCTTCGGTGCCGGGGCCGGCGAGGTGGCCGTGGCCGACACCGAGCTCGACCGCCTCTCGACGCGCGAGCGGGAGGTCATGCGACTCATCGCCCGCGGCTACACCTACAAGGAGTGCGCCTCCGAGCTGTTCATCTCGGTCAAGACCGTCGAGACCCACGTCTCCGCGGTCCCTGCGCAAGCTCCAGCTGTCCAACCGCAACGAGCTCACCCGCTGGGCCGTGGCCCGCCGCATCGTGTAGGATCGACGTCGTCCCGGACTCGTCCCGGCAACGAGCAGGGGAGTACGCGATTGAGGAGAGACCCCGTCAGGTGACGGTCCGGCATCGCGTCCGGGTCCACACCGCCGCACTGTCCCGTCGCCGGCCCGATCCGTGGCAGGATGCGGCACGGAGCCAACCCCCGCAACCCTCCGCGAGCACCGCTCATCCCCACCCCGACCCTCTTCAACTGGCCTGCGAGCACCTGCGCGCAGGCGGGCTCGTCATTCTGCCCACGGACACCGTCTACGGCATCGGGTGCAACGCCGCCGACGCCGGGGCGGCTGAGCGGCTGCTGGCAGCCAAGGGGCGCGGACGCCAGATGCCGCCGCCGGTCCTCGTGGCCGACCCCGCCGACCTGACGGGGATCGTCGCCCAGGTGCCCGAGGCCGCCCCGCACCCTCATGGAGGCCTTCTGGCCGGGCGCACTGACCCTCGTCCTCGACGCCGATGAGACCCTGACCTGGGACCTGGGGGAGACCGGCGGCACCCTCGCCGTGCGCATGCCCGCCCACGGGCTCGCCCTGAACCTCCTGCGACGCAGCGGCCCGCTGGCCGTCACCTCCGCCAACCCCACCGGCGCACCGCCCGCCACCGACGCCGCCTCCGCCCGCCGCCTTCCCTGGACGGGTCCGGGACATCGAGGAGCTCACGCCGGGTACTGAGGTGTCGGCGCGGTCGGGCGCGAGGACATCCTGCTGCTCGACGGCGGAGCCACCCCGGCCCGGTTCCCTCCACCATCGTCACCCTCGCCGGGGCGCACGCCCGTGCCCCCCGGATCCTGCGCCAGGGGGTGCTGGCACGCGGTGACCTGGAACGAGTGGTCGGCGTCGCCCTGTCTGAACGGACGGCAGAGGCGGCGCACGACGGGACGGAGGCGGGTGCGTGAAGGTCTACCTCCTGGTCATGGCCATTGCCGCCGCGACCACCTACGTGGCCGTACCGATCATCCGGCACGTCGCCCTGGTGGGTAACGCGCTCACCCCCGTGCGGGCCCGCGACGTCCACTCCACGCCCATCCCCCGCCTGGGTGGCGTAGCCATGTTCTTCGGCCTGTTCTCCGCGATCTCCGTGGCCTCCACCATCCCCTACCTCTCCGACGTCATCGACTCCAGCGCCTGGGCGGTGGTCCTGGGGGCGGGACTGGTGTGCCTGCTCGGCGTCGTCGACGACCTGTGGGAGCTGGACTGGATGACCAGCTCGCCGGCCAGATCCCGGCCGCCGGCGTTATGGCCTCGGCAGGGCGTCCAGCTCCTCACCTTCCCCGTGGCGGGCTGACGATCGGCCCTCACGCCTGTCCCTCGTCTCCACCGTCATCGTCGGTGGCCGCTATCAACGCCGTCAACTTCGTCGACGGGCTCGATGGGCTGGCGGCCGGCATCATCGGGATCGGCCTCGACCGCCTTCTTCCTGTACACCCACGTCCTCACCCGCGCCACGAGCCCCTGGCTCCTACAGCCCCTGGCCGCCACCATCGTGGCCGCGCTCATCGGCGTGTGCGTGGGCTTCCCTGCCCCACAACTTCAACCCGGCCACCATCTTCATGGGTGACCTGGGCGATGCAGCTGGGGCTGGTCTCGGCGGCCTCCACCATCATCGTCACCGGGCAGATCGACCCGGGCAGCTTCGACGGCTCGCGCGCCCCTGCCCGCCTTCATGCCGATCCTCCTGCCGCTGGCGGTGCTCCTGCTGCCCCCTGGACCGACATGATCATGGCGATCGTGCGCCGGGCCAGGAAGGACTCGAGTCCCACTCACCCCGACCGCATGCACGTGCACCATCGGCTCCCTGGCCGCCGGGCACTCTCACCGCCGCGCGGTGCTGGTCATGTACCCTGTGGGCGGCGGTCGCCTCCTTCCCCGTGGCCGCCATGGCCCTCTTCCCCGCCCTGGGTGCTGGCGGGGCTGGCCATCGCGGTGCTGTTCGCCTCGTCGTCACCGTCGACCCTGATGCCCGGGTGCGCCACGGACTGCGCTCGGCGCTCGCGCCGTCGCCAGGACCGTCAGGAGCAGCGGATCGTCATCTCCCGCAACGTCTCGGGAACCGGTGAGGTGACGCGCCCGGCCGAGGGGCAGGCGCCGCAGGGGATCGCCCTGTCGGCGTCGCCCGGACCCTCTGAAAGGACACGCCGGTGAGTGAGACGACCCCCACGAACGCCCGCGCACTGCGTGAGGCCGCAGCCCGGCTGCGTCGGATTCTCATCGTGGCCGCCGTGGTCCGTGGTCGGCGAGGCCCCTGTGGTGCCTCATCGGAGGTTCTCGCGGCGCCGTGGTCCGTCCGTTGGGGACGCTGATGTGCGCAGCGGGCTCGACGATGGTGCTGCTGGCAGCGACCTGGTGGTTCCTGGACCGTATGGTCCGCTCCGGCATGAGGGGCCTCGCGGCCTGGATAGCCGGTGGATACCTTGCGAAGGTGGCGGTCCTGGCCACGGCCCTCGTCGGTGGACGGTCCCTGGGACTCGACATCAGAGTGATTGGGGTCTCAGTCATCGCTGTGATCCTGGTGGGCATGTTCGCCGAGGCGACCGTCCTGTCACAGGCTCGAATCCTTGTGGTGGAGCCGAACAAGGATGATTCGGCGGACCGTCCCTGACCGGCGGGCAGGGGTTGGCGCAAGGCGTCGTGACTGTAGTGGGTCACGATGGGGCGTCTGGTTTGCTTCGTGAGACCCTGCTGAGGCGCTAGCATGGCCCGTGATCAGCAGGCCTGTCGGGCAGGCCTTGAAGCGTGAGAGACATCGGGAGGATCTCCTGTCCACCAACACCGTCACCGAGAACGGCACGGCAGCCGACGACGTCGCCGTGCCGCGGACGGCTGACGCCAAGCCATTCGTCAAGCCGCTGTGGTACTGGGTGCTCCTGATCGTCCTGGTTGCGGTGATCGCGAAGACCGCGGTGCCCGCCCTCACCGTCGCGGAGGGCCACGAGCTTCAGAAGCCCGGTGCTGAGGACTTCTTCCCCGTCGCGATCTTCGGTGAGGGGACTCTCCTGGAGTTCAACCGGCTCACCCTCGTCCGCGTTGTCATGGCGGTTGCCCTGTGCCTGACGGCGGGAGCGGTCGCCAGCCGGATCAAGATCGTCCCCGGGCGCGGCCAGGCCCTCGCTGGAGATCATCGCCGACTTCGTGCGCAGCAATGTGGCCTTCGCGCTTCTGGGCAACAAGAACGGCCGCCGCTTCGCCCCGCTGCTGGGAACCCTCTTCCTGGGCGTGCTCGCCATGAACCTCGCCGGCGTCATCCCCGGCCTCAACATCGCCGCCTCCTCGGTGGTGGCCAGTCCCCATGGTGTTCGCTGCCCTGACCTACGTCACCTTCATCGGCGCCGGCATCAGGGAGCAGGGGGTCGGGCACTTCCTCGCCTCCCAGCTCTTCCCGCCAGGCCTGCCCAAGGTGATGTACCTGCTCATCACCCCCATCGAGTTCCTCTCGAACTTCATTGTGCGGCCGGTGACGCTCACGCTGCGTCTGCTGTGCAACATGGTCTCGGGGCACATGCTGCTCGGCATGACCTTCTTCGGCACCACCAGCCTGCTCGTGCACCTTCAGGCATCCTCGACGATCAGCCTCCTGACCGGCGCGGCCATGATCGTGATGACCCTGTTCGAGATTTTCGTTGCGGTCCTGCAGGCCTACATCTTCACCATCCTCAGTGCCGTCTACATCAAGCTCTCCATCGAGGCCCACTAGACGCCACGGTGCGTCGCCTCAAGCCTCTTTCCACCGCCCCCACCTGCGCCATCCGGCGCCAGAAAGAAGGAACCACATATGACCTCCGCTGCTCTCGCATACGTCGGCTACGGCCTGGCCACGCTCGGCCCGGGCATCGGCATCGGCATCATGGTCGGCAAGACCCAGGAGGGTACGGCCCGTCAGCCCGAGGTGGCCGGGCGCCTGTTCACCAACATGATCATCGGTGCGGGCATGGTCGAGGCCCTGGCCCTCATCGGCTTCGTTATCCCGTTCGTTGTCTGATGCTTCCCCTGGCCAACGAGGGCGGGCAGGGCGGAGGCACGGCCTTCATCCTGCCCCACGCCCATGAGATCTTCTGGGCTGCGGTCGTCCTCCTGCTCATCCTCCTGGTGGTGGGCCGCTACGCCCTGCCCCGGCTCTACGCCGTCCTGGACGAGCGCGCCCGGCGCATCCAGGAGGGCCTCGACCTGGCCGACAAGGCCAAGCAGGACCAGGCCGACGCCGAGAAGCGCGCCGCCCGGCTCGTGGATCGAGGCCCGCCGAGAGGCCGCCCGCATCCGTGACAACGCCCAGGGCGAGGCCAAGGAGATCATCGCCAAGGCCCGCGACGACGCCCAGGCGGAGGCCGCAGGCATCGTCGAGGGTGCTCAGCGTCAGATCCTGGCTGAGAAGCAGGCCGCACAGATCTCTCTGCGCACCGACGTCGGCATGCTCGCCTCCACCCTGGCCGAGCGCATCGTCGGTGAGCACCTGAGCGACACCGCCCTGTCCGAGCGGGTCATCGACCGCTTCCTCGACGAGCTCGAGACCATGGAGCCGGTCGAGGGACTCGATGTCGGCGTCGACTCCACTGCGGAGGCGGCGCAGTGAGAACAGGAACGTCCGCGACCCGCGAGACCGTGAGCCAGGCCTGGAGCCCGGTGCTCACGGCCGCGGGCGTCGAGGGCCAGGAGCTGGGTCGTCAGATCCTCGCCCTCGCCCACCAGGTCGCCGTTCACTCGCTGCCCGGTCCGCTGACCGACCCGGGCCGCGAGGCCGAGGACAAGGTGGCCCTGGCCCGCCGGCTCTTCACCGGCACCGTGGACGAGCGCGTCGTCGACCTGCTCAGCGCCATGGTCCGCGGCCGCTGGTCCAAGGCCGTCGACCTGGTCTCCGCCCTCCACGACCTGGGCATCGAGGCGATCCTCGCCGGCGCCCACGCGGACGGCTCGGCGGAGGAGATCGAGCAGCAGCTCTTCGAGGTCCACGAGCAGATCGCAGACGACCGCGAGCTGCGTGAGGCCCTGACCCCCTCGCGCCGTACCAGCACCGAGGCCCGGACCCGCCTGGCCGAGTCCGTCTTCGCCCCCCACATCAGTGCCCCCGCCATGAGCCTGGTGAGCTGGTGCGTGCGGCACCACGCCGAGGGCGGCCCACTGCGCAACCTGCGCCGCGTCGTCGAGCTGGCCGCTGAGATGCGCCATCGCACCATCGTCGACGTCGTCACCGCCATCCCCATGACCTCGGCCCAGGAGGAGCGCCTGCGCACCATCCTGGAGCGCAGGCTGGATACCAGGATCGACCTCAACTGCGAGGTCGACTCCGCGGTCATCGGCGGAGCACGCATCTCGACGAGGAACTACGTCATGGACCGCACCGTGCGCAGCGCCGTCGCCGAGCTGCGCGCCCGTCTGGCGGGCTAGACCACCCTGGCCCCGCCGACCCCACAACTTCACCCCCCGCCGTCGTCGCTCACTCCCAGCGCCGCCGGCCCCCAGAACGCAACCAGCAAGGAGACGAGATGGCAGAGCTGACCATCAGGCCCGAGGAGATCCGCTCGGCCCTGAACGAGTTCGCCGAGTCCTACAAGCCCGCCGAGGTCGCGGCCGAGGAGGTCGGGCACGTCGTCTTCGCCGCTGACGGCATCGCGCACGTCGAGGGCCTGCCCGGCGTCATGGCCAACGAGCTGCTCACCTTCGAGGACGGCACCGCAGGCCTGGCCATGAACCTCGAGGAGCGCAGGATCGGCGTCGTCGTCCTGGGATCCTTCGACGGCATCGACGAGGGCCAGGTCGTCGCCGCACCGGCGAGGTCCTCTCCGTGCCCGTGGGCGACGCCTACCTGGGCCGCGTCGTCGACCCGCTGGGCCGGCCCATCGACGGCCTGGGCGAGATCGACGCCGAGGGACGCCGCGCCCTGGAGCTCCAGGCCCCCGGCGTCATGGCCCGCAAGTCCGTCCACGAGCCCCTCCAGACCGGGCCTGCAGGCCATCGACTCGATGATCCCGATCGGCCGAGGCCAGCGCCAGCTCATCATCGGCGACCGCCAGACCGGCAAGACCGCCATCGCCCTGGACACGATCCTCAACCAGAAGGACGCCTGGGAGTCCGGCGACCCGAGCAAGCAGGTGCGCTGCATCTACGTGGCCACCGGGCCAGAAGGGCTCCACCATCGCCGCCGTGCGCGCCACCCTGGAGGAGCGCGGCGCCCTGGAGCACACCACCATCGTGGCCTCCCCGGCCTCCGACCCGGCCGGCTTTCAGTACCCTGTCGCCCCACACGGGCTCGGCCATCGGCCAGCACTGGATGTACCAGGGCAAGCACGTCCTCATCGTCTTCGACGACCTGTCCAAGCAGGCCGAGGCCTCACCGCGCCGTCTCCCTTCTGCTGCGCCGTCCGCCGGGCCGCGAGGCCTACCCCCGGTGACGTCTTCTACCTCCACTCGCGCCTGCTGGAGCGCTGCTCCAAGCTCTCCGACGAGCTGGGGGCGGGCTCCATGACCGGGCTGCCGATCATCGAGACCAAGGCCAACGACGTCTCGGCCTACATCCCCACCAACGTCATCTCCATCACCGACGGACAGATCTTCCTCCAGTCCGACCTGTTCAACGCCGACCAGCGCCCCGCCGTCGACGTCGGCATCTCCGTGTCCCGCGTGGGCGGCGCCGCCCAGGTCAAGGCCATGAAGAAGGTCGCCGGAACCCTCAAGATCACCCTGGCCCAGTACCGCTCCATGCAGGCCTTCGCCATGTTCGCCTCCGACCTGGACGCCGCCACCCGCGCCCAGCTCACCCGCGGTGAGCGCCTCATGGAGCTGCTCAAGCAGCCCCAGTACACGCCCTACCCGGTGGCCGAGCAGGTCGCCAGCGTCTGGGCCGGCACCAAGGGCTACCTCGACGACATCGACGTCTCCGACGTCCTGCCCTTCGAGGCCGCCTTCCTGACCACCTGCGGCGCAACACCGACATCCTCGACACCATCGAGTCCACCGGGCAGCTCAGCGACGAGACCGAGGAGGCCCTGGTCAAGGCCGTCGAGGCCTTCCGGCGCACCTTCGCCTCCGGTGAGCAGATGCTGGGCGCCCAGGTCGCCGAGCCCGAGGAGGAGCCCTGCCGCCGAGAGGACCACCGAGCAGCTCGTGGTCAAGAGGGCTGACGTGGCAGGAAACCAGCGCGTCTACAAGCAGCGCATTCTGATCGACCCAGACCCTCCAGAAGGTGGTTCCGGGCGATGGAGCTCATCGCCTCGTCCCGGATCGGGCAGGCGCGCCGCAACGCGCAGGAGGCCTCGCCCTCACGATCACGCCCCTGAGCCAGGCGGTGGCCGCGCTGGGGACCTACTCCCGCTTCGAGCACCCCATCACCCAGGAGCGCACCGACACCAAGCGCGTGGCGATCCTCGTGGTCACCTCCGACCGCGGCATGGCCGGCGCCTACCGGCCACCACATCCTGCGCGAGACCGGCCGCCCTCATCGAGGACCTGGTCAAGGACGGCAAGGAGCCGGTCATCTTCACGCTCGGCCGGCGCGCCCAGAGCTACTTCAGCTTCCGGGGCACGCCGATCGAGTTCTCCTGGACCGGGCAGTCCGACCGCCCCCAGCGACGAGGCCATCGGAGGAAGTGGCCACCACCCTGCTGGACTACTTCCTCCAGCCGGCCGAGGCCGGCGGCGTCGCCGAGGTCCACATCGTCTTCACCCGCTACGTCTCGATGGTCTCCCAGGTTCCCGAGGTGCGTCGCATGCTGCCGCTCAAGGTGGTCGACGTCGAGGGGGCCGGTGAGCTCGACGACGCCGGCAACGAGGCCCTGGAGAAGGAGCTGGCGGCCAGCACGGCAGCTCCATGCCGCTCTACGAGTTCGGAGCCCGGCCTCCGAGGTGCTCGACGCCCTCCTGACCCGCTACATGGGCTCGCGCATCCGCAACGCCCTGCTGCAGTCGGTCGCCTCCGAGCTGGCCAGCCGCCAGCAGGCTATCGCACACGGCCACGGACAACGCCGAGGACCTCATCATCACCTCACACCCGCCTGGCTAACGCGGTCCCGCCAGGGCGACATCACCCAGGAGATCACCGAGATCGTCTCGGGTGCCGACGCCCTGGGGACCGAATAGGCCGGGCAGGCCCGACGTCGTCGAGAACCCCACACAGACTCACCTCACCGAGCAGGACCCCTCTCAGCTCTGGAAGATACGGAAGAACGCACATGGCTGACACCACCACCCCGGGACGGACGCATCACCCGCATCATCGGCGCCGTCGTCGACGTCGAGTTCCCGCCTGATGCGATCCCGGCGATGTACAACGCCCCTCAAGGTGACCGTCCAGGCCACCAGCGCCGGCGAGGAGCCCCACGAGATCACCCTGGAGGTCGCCCAGCACCTGGGTGACAACATCGTGCGCACGATCTCCCTCAAGCCCACCGACGGTCTCGTGCGCGCACGCAGGTGCGCGACACCGGCGCGCCGATCTCCGTGCCTCGTGGGCGACGTGACCAAGGGGCACGTCTTCAATGTCACCGGTGACGTCCCTCAACCTCGGCCCCGGCGAGCAGCTGGAGGTCACCGAGCGCTGGCTCATCCACCGCCAGCCCCCGGCCTTCGACCAGCTCGAGTCCAAGGAGCAGATGTTCGAGACCGGCATCAAGGTCATCGACCCTGCTCACCCCTTACGTGCAGGGGCGGCAAGATCGGCCTGTTCGGCGGCGCCGGCGTGGGCAAGACCGTCCCTCATCCAGGAGATGATCCAGCGCGTGGCCCAGAACCACGGCGGTGTCTCCGTGTTCGCCGGCGTGGGGAGCGCACCCGTGAGGGCAACGACCTCATCGTCGAGATGGACGAGGCCGGCGTGTTCGACAAGACCGCTCTGGTCTTCGGCCAGATGGACGAGCTGCCGGGCACGCGTCTGCGCGTGGCCCCGTCCGCCCCTGACGATGGCCGAGTACTTCCGCGACGTCCAGCACCAGGACGTGCTGCTGTTCATCGACAACATCTTCCGCTTCACCCAGGCCGGCCTCGAGGTCTCCACGCTGCTGGGGCGCATGCCTCGGCCGTGGGGCTACCAGCCCAACCTGGCCGACGAGATGGGCCAGCTCCAGGAGCGCATCACCCGCCGGCGGCCACTCCATCACCTCCCCTGCAGGCGATTTACGTGCCCGCCGACGACTACACCGACCCGGCGCCGGCCACGACCTTCGCCCACCTGGACGCCACCACCGAGCTCAGCCGTGAGATCGCCTCGCGAGGCATCTACCCGGCCGTGGACCCGCTGACCTCCACCCGCGCCTGCTGGCCCCCGGCTACGTGGGCCAGGAGCACTACGACGTCGCCACCCGCGTGAAGTCCATCCTCCAGAAGAACAAGGAGCTCCAGGACATCATCGCGATCCTCGGCGTCGACGAGCTCGGCGAGGAGGACAAGGTGACGGTGGCCCGCGCCCGCCGTATCGAGCAGTTCCCGTCCCAGAACACCCTACATGGCGGAGAAGTTCACCGGCGTGGCTGGCTCCACCGTGCCGCTGTCGGAGACCATCGAGGCCTTCCGCCGCATCTGTGACGGTGACTACGATGACCTGCCGGAGCAGGCCTTCTTCAACATCGGTGGGATTGAGGACCTGGAGCGTCGCGCCGCCGAGCTCAAGGCCTGAGTCGTTAGGATCCGGGTAGAGCCGGGCGCAGGAAAGGAGGGGGACATGGCCTTACATGTTGAGGTGGTCTCGCCGACGGGCGAGGCCTGGACCGGTGAGGCGGCGCAGGTCTCCGTGCCCCTGATCAACGGGGGAGCTGGGGGTCCTGCCAGGACGTCAGCCCCTCCTTGCGGTCCTGGGATCCGGTCCGGTGCGACTGAGTCCCATCGACGGCGAGATGCGCAGTATCGAGGTGTCCGGCGGCTTCTGCTCCGTGGACCACGACGTCATCACGATCGCCGCCGACCATGTGAAGCAGGGCACGGAGGCCTGAGGCATGGGGCAGCACGTGTGGATGATCGTGGCGCTCGTCGTCATCGTCCTCGTGCTGCTGATCGGTGGGTTCCTGGCCCGCCTGCGCCATCTGGCCGGACAGGTCGGCTTTTCGAGTGCGCCCTGCGTCCACGTGGGGCGCAGCGCTGGCTGAGCGGGGTCGCTCCTTCCGGCTCGACTCCCTGGAGTGGTACCGCCTCGTGTCCTTCTCCACCAGGCCGTCGCGCTCATGGAGCCGCTTGAACCTGGAGCTCTCCGAGGTACGGCGCCGCCGGGAGCAGGGGCGCGTCGTCGAGGTTCACTGCGTGGATGCCACCCGCAGCCCCGAGGGCTTCGACCTGGCCATGATGGAGGAGTCCCACTCGGCGCTGGTCGCCTGGGTGGAGTCCGCCTCCCCCGAGCAGCCCAGGCTCTACTGACTGATCCTGGCCCGGACTCGGTGACGTTCATGGCGGTTGGCTCCCCGTGGGTGACACGATGCTCAGGCCCGCCGGCCCCGGTGTCGCGCCGAGCCCGGGCCCGCCCCGCCAGGGTGGACGGGTGCGCCTCGTTACTGCCTCATGCTCCGTCGACTACTCCGGCCGCCTGGACGCCCACCTGCCCCGGGCCATCCGCGTGCTCATGCTCAGGGCCGACGGCTCGGTCCTCATCCACTCCGACGGCGGCTCCTACAAGCCCCTGAACTGGATGAGCGCCCCGGCCCGCCTGGCCGTCACCGAGCCGGATGAGGAGGCCGCCGCCGACGGCGTGCGCGAGGTCTGGGAGGTCAGCGCCACCAAGACCGACGACCGCCTCGTCATCCGCGTCTTCGAGACCATCTCCGACGTCAGCCACGAGCTGGGCGTGGACCCCGGCTCACCAAGGACGGCGTCGAGGCCCACCTCCAGGAGCTCCCTGGCCGAGCAGATCGAGGTCCTGGGCGCCGGCTACCGCCTGGTGCGCCGCGAGTTCCCCACCGCCATCGGCCCGGTCGACATCATGGCCAAGGACGCCGAGGGCCGCTCCGTGGCCGTGGAGATCAAGCGCGTTGGCGGGATCGACGGCGTCGAGCAGCTCACCCGCTACCTCGAGCTCCCTCGACCGCGACCCGCTGCTGACCTCGTCCAGGGCGTCTTCGCCGCCCAGACGATCGCCGCAGGCCCGCGTCCCGGCCGAGGACCGCGGCATCCGCTGCGTCACCCTCGACTACGATGCCATGCGCGGCATGGACGACCCGAGCTCCCGCCTGTTCTGAGGAGTCAGCCGTGCCCGCCGCCCGCGCCTCCTCCGCAACGCTGCCGACCGAGGTGAGCCTGGCCCGCATCATCTCCCAGGGCCTTATCCCGGCCACCGCCGCCTCTGACATCGTCGCGGCAGTATCCCGCCAGCTCGCCATCCAGGGCCAGCAGGTCTCCGCCGTCCCGCACGCCCTGCTCGTGCGCACCTCCGAGGCCACCCCGGCCGACGTCGATGCCGCCTTCGCGCGAGGTGACCTGGTTCGCTCCCTGGCCCATGCGCGGCACCGTCCACATCACCACTGCCGCCGACCACCACTGGCTGCGGGTAGCCCTCATGCACCGCACGGACGCCCGTCCGGCGCAGCGAGGCCGACTACGGCGTCGATACCGCTCTGTGCGAGCGCGCCGCCGAGGTGGCCCCTGAGCCTCATCGAGGACCAGGGCGCGCTGACGCGTTCGGTGCTCCCTGGCGGCCTGGCAGGAGGCCGGCCCTCATGGAGGCCTTCCGCGGTGAGGACGTCTCGGCCTACCGGCGTCGTCACCCTCCTGGGTGCGTCTCCAGCGTGAGGGATCCTTGTCCAGGGGCCGCGGGCCGGCAACGAGCACCTCGTCATGGACGCCCGTTCCCTCCCCGACGCCGATTCCGGGACTCGCAGGGGCCGGCGTCGCCCACGGAGGGGCCGGCCACCGCGCCGCCTGCGCGCACATCGCCCACCGCTACGCGACCAGCCATGGCCCGGTCGGCGCCGAGGACCTGGCCCGCTGGACCACACTGCCCAAGACGCAGGCCGCCCGCGCCCTGGAGGACGCCGTCGAGCTGGGGAGGAGCATGCCTCAGCCGAGGGCGCCGGTGGGCCGGCCGGGGCCCGTGTCCCGCTGGTGCGGGCGGTCGCCGAGGGCGGGGCGCGCGGAGGCTTGCGGGCGCTCGACCCCGGCGAGTCGGCCCCGAAGGCCGGCCTGCTCTACATGCGCGCCGACCCTGCCCGACCTCCTGTCCGCCCACCGCGGCGCCGCGCAGGCCACGTACTTCCTGGGCTCCTTCGACGAGCTGCACGTGGGCTACAAGGACCGCTCCTGCCTCACCGATGACGACGGCGAACGCCTCATCTGCCCGGCGAGCAACGGCATGTTCCGTCCGATCCTGGTGGACCGTGGCCGTCTCTGTCGCCGTGCGGCCGGTCGGTGAGGGCCTGCTGTGGAAGGGCGGGCGGCGCCGTCGGCCCGCGTGAGCGCGACGTCAACCGGGCCGTCACCCGCATGGAGCGGCGCCTGGCCGGGTGACCGAAGCGGAACCGGCTCGCCCGCGCAGTGTGGGGAGAAGACGCCCGAAGGAGGTTGTCTGATGTCTGGAGTAGTGACAGAATCCGACCCATGAGCAACGAAGCCATGCAGGTCCGCGCACTTCGGGGTCGCGTCGTCACCCCCGACCACATCATCGACGATGGGGCGGTCGTCCTGTCCGGATCCCACATCGCGTGGGTCGGGACCGCTGACCAGGCCGCCCGGGCCGGCTTCGGAGACGCCGTCGAGCAGGCGCAGACTGCACCCGAGGGCGGTTACCTCCTGCCGGGACTGGTGGACGTCCACTGCCACGGCGGCGGCGGCGAGTCCTTCCCCAACGCCGAGACCGCCGAGCAGGCGATGGTCTCCGTGCTCGAGCACCGCCGCTTCGGCACCACCTCGCTCGTGGCATCCTGCGTGACGGCCGCCCCCGATGTCCTGCGCGCGCGCACCCGGGTGCTGGCAGGGTTGTGCGAGGACGGCGAGCTCGCCGGCATCCACTTCGAGGGGCCCCTTCGTCTCGGTCGAGCGCTGCGGCGCCCAGGACCCCACCTACATCATCGACCCCGACGCCGCCCTGACCCGTGAGCTCATCGAGCTTGGCGGCGGGCACGTCGTCACCATGACGATCGCCCCGGAGAAACCCGGCATCACCGGCGACGACGGCGTCAACGCGGCCCTCATCGAGGGCGGGGCGCTGCCCTCCTTCGGGCACACCGACCCGAGGCCGCCCCCGTGCGCGCCGCCCTGGCCGACGCCGCCGCGCGCATCGCCGAGCGCCTGGAGGCCGGCGAGGCGGTCCGCGCCCCGCGCTCGACCGCCACCCACCTGTTCAACGGCATGCGCCCCATGCACCACCGCACGCCCGGGCCCGTGCCCGAGTTCCCTGGCGGCCGCCCAGCGCGGCGAGTGCGTCCTGGAGATGATCGGCGACGGCGTGCACCCTCAGCCCCCGCCATCGTCCTGGACATGTTCGAGACCCCTGGGGCGCGACAACGTCGTCCTGGTCACTGACGCCATGGCGGCGGCCGGCATGGCTGACGGCGACTACGTGCTCGGCTCCCAGTCGGTCACCGTGGCCGACGGCGTCGCCCGCCTCACCGAGGGGGCGGCGCGATCGCCGGTGGGACCGCCCACCCTCATCGATGTCGTGCGCACCACCTGGCAGGGGGAGTCGACCTGGTCGACGCCGTCTCACGCCGCCAGCGTCCAGGGCGCCCAGATCCTGGTGACTCATCCGTGGGGGCGTTGCGGGCGGGCCTCAGGGCCGACGTCGTCGTCACCGACGCGGATCTGCGGCCCGTCAACGTGCTGCGCCGCGGCGAGGCGGTGGAGCCCGCCGCCCGATCCTCCCTGCACCACCGGCCCACGTGGGCCCCAGCAGTCTCTTGTCATGGGAGCCGTTCGCCCGACCCTGAACCGCCAGGTCGGGGCGAACGTGTGGTTCGGGGTGGGCTGCGTGTCTAGCCCGGCAGGCCCAGGAGGCGGCGGGTGTAGACGGCCCTGTCCGGAGTGCTGGGCGGCGTCGTCGACGACTGAGGCCAGGCGCACGGCCCGGGTGACGGGCGGGTCCCAGGACTCGTCGATGACGTCGTCGAGTGACTCCGGCGTGAGGGATCGCAGGTAAGTGGTGGCCAGGGCGTAGGCGTCATCGAGATAGGCAGTCAGGACGGAGAGGTCGCCGACGATGACCTGGGCGGCCTCCTCGGGCGTGTGCCGCCAGTCCTCGGTGTTGTCGGGCAGGGGCAGGGCGAAGCGCTCCCGGTGGCCGCCGGTGACCCAGACGGGCTCGACGCCCGCCAGGGCTGCGACCTGGATGTCGAGCTCGCGGGCCGTGTGCCAGGCCAGCCAGGTCAGCGAGTCGATGCGGGGCGCCATGTCCGGGGCGGGCCGGGTGTTGGCCTGCTCGAGCGTGACACCGTCGAAGGCGCGATCGAAGCGCTCGCGGGACCGGGACAGGACGTCAATGAGCATCTCAAGAGTCGTCATGATGCCAGGCTACGCCTCTGCCGACCATTGCTTGCAATTTCAGTGACTCTTGCTGTGGCTAGGGTGCGGCAAGAGAAGAAAAAGTGAATACCCGTGGGGTCGACATAGGCGGGTAGAAATACTGTGTGCCTGGGTGGGATGACGGTCTCTATCCGTTGAAGCTACGGCTCCGATGCTTTGACATGAACGTCAGGTCGTCGGCATTGTGCCAGTATTCAATGAACTTACCGTCCTTGAATCGTAAGATGTCGATTGCCGAGAAGCGGACCCTGGTTCCTGGTTCTGCTGTTGCGCCTGGAAAACCTCCAGCGTATTGGCCTTCGCCGATCCATCTGGCTGCAAGCAAGTCGCCTTGGATGATCGGATCGATTTCGATACTGAAAGTGATGGGGGTGAAGAGGGTGCGGCTACTGGTGATCATCTTCCGACTCCGTCGCGACCTGGAGTAGTCCCTCGCCAGATTCTTCGTTGGTGGGATGGAAGTGAAAAATCAGGAGAGATGATCTCGTCAATGAGATCCATCTCGCCGTTCCATGCTCGGATCCACTTGTCGTACAGTTCGGTTGCCTGTGTCATGAGTGCCTCAATGCTAGGTTGTTCGGTGAAGCGATGTATGTCATGTTACCAGTGTGGACGTTACTCGTCTCTGTTGTGACACCGCGATTATTTCGCGCAACGAGAAATTTTCTGTTGTTCGTCACTGGTTTGTTGTTCGACCGTGGGTGACGTAATTTGTGATGCATTCCTGTCAGAGGTTGAGGATTTGTGGGCGTTCAAGGGGTTGATTCACTTTTCTTTGTGAATGCGGCGCTCATTGGTGGCTCGTGCCCTGTGTTGCAGACGAGGTTTGCAAGAGGGTGTTCAGGTTGGCTGACATGGTTTAAAACCTGGGCAGAGGTCCACGATCTCCGCCAGGAGGCTCCAGCCCGATGTGTGGGCAGAGTTATTCAATCCGCATTGCGGGGGAATCCTCCCGGGAAGGGGTGGTGTTGCTGAACTTCAGTGGTTCTGGTGTGACGCCGCAGGAAGCGAGTTTCTGCTCCAGGCCGGCAGTGCGCTCAGGCGAAGACGACGGTGCGGTGCCCGTTGAGCAGCACCCGGTGCTCGGTGTGCCAGCGCACCGCCTGCGCCAGCACCCGGCGCTCGACGTCCTGGCCCTTGGCCTGCAGCATGGACACGGAGTCCTCGTGCCCGGCCCGCGTCACGTCCTGCTCGATGATCGGCCCCTCGTCGAGGTCCGCCGTCACGTAGTGCGCCGTCGCCCCGATGAGCTTGACCCCGCGCTCGTGCGCCTGGGCGTAGGGACGCGCCCCCTTGAAGGACGGCAGGAACGAGTGGTGGATGTTGATGACGCCCCCGTGCAGCCGCTCGCACAGGGTGGGGGAGAGGATCTGCATGTAGCGGGCCAGCACCACCAGCTCGACGTCGAGGGAGTCCACCAGCCCCAGCAGCTCGGCCTCGGCGGCCTCCTTGGTCTCTCTTTGGTGACCGGGATGTGGTGGAAGGGCACCCCGTAGAACTCGGCAACGTCCCGCAGCGTCTCATGGTTGCCCACCACGCCGACGACGTCGACCGGCAGTCCCCTGGCTGCGGGCCCGGAAGAGCAGGTCGGTCAGGCAGTGCCCCTCCTGGAGACCATGATGAGGGTGCGCATGGCGCGCCCCACCTCGTCGAGGCTCCACTCCATCTCGTACTCGCCCGGCCAGCTCGGCTAGGGTCCTTCTCCAGCTCCACGCGCGGCACGGTGGTGAGCACCTGGACCCGCATGAAGAACAGGCCCGTGGAGGAGTCCCCGAACTGCTTGGACTCAGTGATGTTCCCACCGCGGCGCGCCAGCGTCCCGGTGACCGCGTGGACGATCCCCGGGCGGTCGGGGCAGGACAGGGACAGGACCAGGTGGGCGGCGGAGTCGGGTTGCGCCGTGGAGTGAGCCATGGCCTCAGCCTAACCGGGACCGGCCCCCGCCGTAGAAACGGCTCAGGTGCCGGTCCCGGAGGATCCGTGTTCCTTGGGTTCCCGTCGTGGCTCAGCCCTGACGGGCCTTGAGGCGGGGGTTCTTCTTGTTGATGACGTAGGTGTGACCGCGGCGTCGGACCACCTTGGACCCCGGCTGCTTGGCCAGGGACCGGATCGAGGCACGAACCTTCATGCCGGCTCCTTTCCTTCTTCGTGTCCAGTGATGGCGGTGAGAGGACGAGGGTGCAGGGCGGTGGCGCCCCGCCTGTGCACCTACCGCTTGCGCTTGCCGTAGCGGCGCTCGAACTTCTCCACCCGGCCGGCCGTGTCCAGGATCTTGCCCTGGCCGGTCCAGAACGGGTGCGAGGCGCTGGAGACCTCGACGTCGTAGACCGGGTAGGTGTTGCCGTCCTCCCACTCGATGGTCTCCGACGACGTCAGGGTCGAACGGGTCAGGAAGGCGAAGCCGGCGGACTTGTCGCGAAAGACGATGGGCTGGTAGCTGGGGTGGATCCCAGGACGCATACGAGCTCCTTGGATGGGTGAATGTGAGAACTGACGTGGTGAACGGGTGCCGGAGGCGGCGCTGCGAGAGGGTGGCTGCGGCTGCGTGACGCCGCACGCCCCGGCGGGTGCGGGCCTGCAGGCCCCGTCCCGCCCGTGCCCGCCTACCAGGGAGGGACTTTGACGATGCCCGGCGGTTCGCCGCGCAGCTCCATCTCGCGGAAGCGCACCCGGGAGGTCCCGGTGACGCGCAGGTGCCCGCGTGGGCGACCGTCCACCGCGTCGCGCCGACGCAGACGAGTGGGGAGGCGTCGCGGGCAGCGCGTGCAGCGCCGCCATCGCCTCGTCGCGCTCTGTCCTGGCTCAGGTGAGGGTTGACCGAGGCCCGCTGAGCTCGGCGCGGCGCTCGGCGTAACGCTCCACCACCTGCTGGCGCCGCAGCTCGGCGGCGATCTTGGACTCTTGGCCATCAGCGCGACTCCTTGTACTCCACGTGCCGGCGCACCACCGGATCGAACTTGCGCAGCACCAGCCGGTCGGGGGTGTTGCGGCGGTTCTTTCGGGTCACGTAGGTGTGGCCCCGTGCCCGCGGTCGAGACCATCTTGATGATCGGCCGCAGGTCCTGCCCTTCGCCCCGCTCATGACAGCTTCTCCCTCGGCCAGCATCTGAGCCACGACGACGTCGATGCCCAGCTTGTCGATCGTGCGGATGCCCTTGGCGGACACCGTCAGGCGCACGGTGCGTCCCAGGGACGGCACCCGTAGCGCTTGCGCTGCAGGGTTGGGATCCCAGCGCCGGGGCGTGCGCTTGTGGGAGTGAGAGACGGACCGGCCGAAGACAGGGCCGGGCCCCGTGACTTAGCGGTAGGTGGTCATGACGAGCATGATATAAGAATGATTCTCGGTTTCGTCAACTCTGCTGGAGGACCTCGTGACCGATCCTCGGATGACTTTGCCGGCAACTCGCTGACATCCCCGGCTCCCGGCCGCAGCCGAAGGCCGGCACACCCTGGCCGTCATCGGCGCCGTCGACCCCGCGCTGCTGGACCTGGTCGACCTCTCCCTGGCCGGCCAGGACGCTGTCGTCATCCGCGCCGGGCTCCACTTCGGCGCCGACGACGATGCCGGCAGCGGTGACGCCGGCGACGACCTGGTCCGGCTCGTCAGCCACAGCTCGGCCGACGGCTTCGACGACGAACCGGTCAGGGCTCGACGTCCCCATGCCCTTCACCTGCCCCACCTGCTCGCTGCGGAGGTCCCTGCCGCCGTCGCCCAGGACCGTGCCGCCCAGGAGCCGGGCGGCACCACCGTCATCCTTCTGCCGGCGGCCATCGAGCTCGCTCACCTCCTGCCCGGCCTGGCCGAGGGCTCGTGGGAACCGGGGTGAGGCTGGCCGGAGCCGCCCACGTCCTGGACGCCACGACCGCCCTGGACGAGCTCCCTCGAGCACCGCCCTGCTGAGCGCCTTCCCTCGGCGACTCCCGCTGCACGGGCGCCGTCCACCTGACCAACCTCGGCTACGCCGACGTCGTCCCTGGCCCTGGGACGCGACGAGAACCCGGCCGGCGCCGACCTCATCGAGCACCTGCGCCCCACGAGACGCCCTCCTGCTCCCGGGGCTCGACGCACCCCTCCTGGAGACCCTCAGCTCCCCTCACCCACGACGCCGCCGCCTCCGTGAGCCGCATCCACCCCGCCACCACCAGCGCCTGGGGCGGCCCCGACGAGCACGGCGTGTGGACCCTCGACCTCAGCGCCTCCCTGCCCTTCCACCCCGAGCGCCTGCGCTCCCTCGTCGTCGAGCTCGCAGGACAGGGACTGTGCGCTCGCGGCTGCTTCTGGCTGCCCAGCCGCCCCGGCCGGGTCTGCACCTGGGAGGTCGCCGGGGTGCTGTGAGCGTCGGCGACGCCGGAACCTGGGCGGAGGTCCCGGCCGCCCCTTCGGTGCCGGTGACGGCGTGGCTGGCGAGCCCCGCTGCCACCTCGTGGTCACCGGCGTCGGAGACGAGGAGATGCGCGAGCAGGTGCGCCGCGCCTTCTCCCGGATCCTCCTGCGCCCCGAGGAGATGGCCCAGGCCCTGGCCTGGATCGGCGCCGACGACGGCCTGGGCGACTGGTTCGGGCAGGAGAGCCAGGAGGCTGAGCGCCCGCCCCGTGGTGCGAGCCCCTCCCCGAGCGCGCCAGCGCGGCGCAGGGCGGCGCAGGACAACGCGGTGCGGCCCGGGACGGGCGCGGCCGCTCCCCGGCACGGTAGGGTGTCCCCGTCGCGACTGGCGCCGGGTGGATCACCACCGGGGAGCGGCACGAACACGACTCCGGGGTCGCCCGCCTGGGCCACGGATCGCCCACCAGTGCGCGCACGCTGCCCGCTTCAGCGCGGAGTGCGCCCCACACCTGAGGAGAGACATGACCGCGCAAGCCGTCACCCCGTCCCTGAACCAGCCCCTGGCCGAGCTCGACCCTCGACATCGCCGAGGTCCTCACCGGTGAGCTCACCCGCCAGCGCGAGACCCTGGAGATGATCGCCTCGGAGAACTGCGTTCCCCGGCCGTCCTGGAGTGCCAGGGCTCGGTCCTGACCAACAAGTACGCGGAAGGCTACCCAGGGTCGCCGCTACTACGGCGGCTGCGGGTCGTCGACGTCGCCGAGTCCCCTGGCCATCGAGCGCGCCAGGCCGTCTTCGACGCCGAGTGGGCCAACGTCCAGCCCCACCTCGGTGCCCAGGCCAACGCCGCCGTCCTCCACGCCCTGGCCACCCCCGGCGACACCCCTCCTGGGCCTGTCCCTGCGCCCATGGCAGCCACCTCACCCACGGCATGAAAATCAACTTCTCCGGCAAGAACTACAACGCCACCGCCCATGGCGTGGACGAGACACCAGCATGCGCATCGAGATGGACCCAGGTGCGCGAGGCCGCCCCTGCGCGAGCGCCCCACGGTCATCATCGCCGGCTGGTCGGCCTACCCCGCCACCCTCGACTTCGCCGCCTTCCGGTCCATCGCCGACGAGGTCGGCGCCGCCCTGTGGGTGGACATGGCCCACTTCGCCGGGCTCGTCGCCGCCGGCCCTGCACCCCAACCCCGTCCCGCACGCCGACGTCGTGTCCACCACGGTCCACAAGACCCTGGGCGGCCCCACGCTCCGGCATGCTCCTGTCCAGCCGCGCCGAGCAGTGGGGCAAGAAGCTCAACCCGCAGTCTTCCCCGGCCAGCAGGGCGGCCCCTCATGCACGCGTCATCGCCGCCAAGGCCGTGGCCATGAAGATCGCCGGCACCGAGGAGTTCCGCGAGCGCCAGGAGCGCACCGTGCGCGGCGCCGCCATCATCGCCGAGCGCCTGGGGGCCGACGACGTGCGTGCCGCCGGCGTCAGCCTCGTCACCGGCGGTACCGACGTCCACCTGGTGCTGGTGGACCTGCGCGACTCTCCCTGGATGGCCAGCAGGCCGAGGACCTCCTGCACACCGCCGGCATCACGGTCAACCGCAACGCCGTCCCCTTCGACCCGCGTCCGCGCGTCACCTCCGGCCTGCGCATCGGCACCCCTGCCCTGGCCACCCGCGGCTTCGGCGACGCCGAGTTCACCGAGGTCGCCGACATCATCGCCGCCACCCTCGTCCACGCGCCGCCGGCACCGCCGACGACGAGACCCTGGCCGCCCCTGCGCGGTCGCGTGCGCGCCCCTGACCGACGCCTTCCCCTACCCGGGCTGGCCCAGTGAGGGCCCCTGGAACGGGGCCGCCCTGGGTCCTGACGGCAAGGCCACGGCCGCCGCCCCAAGGCCGAGCTCAAGGAGCGCGTCGCGGTACTGCGCGAGCGCGGCGTCACCCCCGGCCTGGGCACGGTCCTGGTGGGGAGGACCCCGGCAGCGTCAGGGCACGTCGCCGGCAAGCACGCCGACTGCGCCGAGGTCGGCATCCTCTCCATCCGCGAGGACCCGCCGGCCACCGCCACCCAGGCCGAGGTTGAGGCCGCCGTCGACCGCCCTCAATGCGGATGACGCCCTGCACCGGCTACATCGTCCAGCTCCCGCTGCCGGCGGGCGTGGACACCAACGCGATCCTGGAGCGCGTCGACCCCGACAAGCGATGCCGACGGCCTGCACCCCACCAACCTGGGGCGCCTGGTGCTGCGGGCCTCGGGGCCCATCGACTCGCCCCTGCCCTGCACGCCGCGCGGCTGCATCGAGCTCATGGAGCGTCACGGCATCGACCTGGCCGGCCGCAACGTGTGCGTCGTCGGCCGCTGGGTCACGGTGGGCCGCTCCATCGGCCTGCTCCTGGGCCGCGCAGGACGTCAACGCCACCGTGGACATCTGCCACACCGGCACCACGGACCTGGCCGAGCATGTGCGCCGGGCCGACGTCGTCATCTCCGCGGCCGGCAGCCCCGGCATCATCACCCCGGAGATGAGTCGCCCCGGCGCCGTCGTCCTGACGTGGGCGTCTCGCGCGTCGTTGACCCCGCGACCGGCAAGGGCCGCATCGCCGGTGACGTCGCCGACGGCGTCGACGAGGTGGCCTCCTGGCTCTCGCCCAACCCCGGCGGCGTGGGCCCCATGACCCGCGCCCTGCTGCTGGCCAACGTGGTTGAGACCGCGGAGCGCTCGCTCTGAGGGGCGTCGCCGCTCGCCCGACCGGCCGATAACCTCAGTGGCCATGACGGACGAGTCCCACGGCGCCCATCCCTCCCATCCTGACCACCCCACCCATCCGGCTGAGTCGGCAGGCCCCACGCACTCCTCGGAACCTGAGCCGACTCAGCCGGAGGTGTGTCCACCGGGCCCCTGGGACGCGCTGCCCGCGTCGCCCTCGGCGGACTCGACCGGCTCCCAGGGACACGCGACCGGACCGCGGTGGCCTGCGACGGCGGACCCTGATCCTCAGGTGCGGCCGGGGCCGGCGTCTCATCGCCGGCGGAGCCATCCCTGGTGCGCTGCTCCACGGGACGCCGGAGCTCACCGACGCCCACGGCCACCGACTCGCCTGCCTCGGCCGCCTACCGCCCCGCCTACCACTACAGCCCCGCCACAGGGAATCTCGCCGACCCCAACGGCCTGGTCCTCCACGAGGGCGAGTACCACCTCTTCCACCAGCAGGACGGCACCTGGGCCCACGCGATCAGCCCCTGACATGGTGCACTGGAAGCGCCAGGGGACGGCCCTGAAGCACGACGCGCAGGGCCTGGCCATGTCCGGCAGCTGCGTCGTCGACGGCGCCGACACCTCCGGCCTGGTCACCGGCGGAGGCATGGTGGCCGTCTACACCTCCACCCAGGGCGGTGAGGCCCAGTCCCTGGCCTACTCCCACCGACCGGGGCCGCACCTGGCAGCGCTTCTCCGGCTAACCCCCGTCATCCCCAACGACGGGCGCAGGACTTCCGCGACCCCAAGGTCTTCTGGCACGAGGACTCCAAGGCCTGGATCATGATCGTCTCCGCCGGGGACCACGTCTCCCCTTCCGCTCCACCGACCTCAAGACCTGGAGACACGCCAGCGACTTCGGCCAAGGCATCGGCTCGCACGCCGCCGTGTGGGAGTGCCCCGACCTCTTCCCCCTGACCGACTCCAGTGACGGCCGCACCCGCTGGGTCATGAGACCTCTCGGTGGGCGCCAACGAGAGAGACGGCCGGCTCCACCGCCTCGTACTTCATCGGCGACTTCGACGGCTCCGTCTTCTTTCCCCGAGGACCGCGACACCCGCTTCACCGACGTCGGCCAGGACTCTACGCCGCCCAGAGCTTCGAGCACATCGAGGGCCGCCGCGTGTGGATGGCCCGGCTGGGCAACTGAACTACCCTCTACCGCTTCCCACATGACTGGCGCGGTGAGATGAGCATCCGCGCGAGCTGTCCTTGACCACCGTCGGTGGCAAGCGCACCCTCGTGCAGAAACCCGTCCCCGAGCTCGACGCCCTGCGCGGGCGGGCTACCGACCTCGCCGGCCCTCGAAGGCCACCGACACGGTGACGGCTCTAGGTCTCGGGCCGCACGGTCGAGATCGACCTGACCCTGGATATCTCCCCAGGCTCCCTGAGGGCCTGGCTGGGCCTGGCCCGCGGGAGGTCGACGGCAAGACCCAGGAGGTGCGCGTCGGCGTCAACGTCTCGGCCGGCACCCCTCTACCTGACCGCACCGGACGGCGGGCTCACACAGGTCGACGGCAGGGACGAGGGGACCACCACCGACTTCGCCCTGCGCCGTCAGGCGCGGTACCAACTCCCACCGGCTCCACCGTGCGTCTGCACCTCTACCTGGACCGCTCCAGCCTCGAGGTCTTCGTCGACGACGGCACCACGGTCGGCAGCCTCCTGGTCTTCACCGACCCCTCCCTGCCAGGAGATCGTCCTGGGCGCCAAGGGCACGGCCACCATCACCTCCGGAAGCCTCACCCTCTGGCCGCAGCCCCTGTGCAGGGCGCCGCAGGACTTCGACGACGAGGAGGTGGGGCCGCCGGAAGATTCCGACGACCCCACCTCCTGCTCAAGCAGTGACGCTCGGGGCGGCGCCTACTTCAGGCGCTGCGGGCGGGTGTCACCGCCGTTGGAGCGGGCCCGGTCCGAGGGGATGTCCGCGAAGCCCCCCATGCCGTTGGTGCCGTAGGTGCGGTCCACCGAGGTGGTGTCCCCGGAGATGGTGAGCTTCACCGTCGGGGCCAGCGAGCCTCCACGCACCGGGTTGCCGTCCTTGTTGCCGCCGATGGAGTCGATGAAGGACTCCACCAGGCCGCCGGGCATGACGTAGTGCGAGTAGGACTGGAAGGTGTACGGGCTCTGGTTGAAGTCCGGCGAGTAGGGCTTGCCCGCTGACAGTTGAGGTTGATGGGGTTGCCCAGTGCGATACCCGTGTTCTGGTTGAGCGGCTTGTAGTCGCTTCTCAGCCCGTCGCCCACGAAGCCGTAGACGCCCTCGGGGCCCTGGAGCCCGTCGGCATAGGTCTCCCGGTGCGAGATCGTGAACAGGTGGTACTTGCCGTCCTGGAAGTAGATCTGCGGCCGCTCAGTCCGATCGTTGACGCAGTTGCCGCTCAGCAGCGGAGGCAGGTACTCCCACTGGGTCATCGCCTTGTTCGTCGCGCGGGCCAGACCCACGTTGGCCCAGCTGGTAGTAGCCGCCGCGCTGGTTGACCGACCTCGACCGTCTCCGCCTCTGGGATCGCCCTGCTCAGCAGCCGAGGTCCTCCGCGGTGCAGGTGGCCACAGCGGTGTTCTGACCGGCCTTGGCCCTGCGGCGTCGACGTACTGCTGCTCACGGACGAAGGCCGAGTTGCCCTCGAAGACCATGTACTCGGTGGGGTCCGAGGGGTTGTTCTGGTCGCGGAAGGTGAAGGGGTCGCGGAAGTTCACGCCCGGGTTCTGCTCGCGGGTCTGGTAGTACTTGCCGTCTGGGACGACGGCGCTGGTGCTGGGTGCGGAAGCCGGTGAGCCACACGCCGTTCTCATCGGCATGGATGCGTCCCTCGGACTGCACGATCCGCGGGTCGTAGGGCTTGGACGCCCCGCCGTTGCCGTCCTGACCGTAGCCCTTGTCGCCGCTGCCACCGGCGGTGGTGTTGTAGAAGGCCACCGAGGTGTAGAACATGTCGGATCTTGTTGCCCTCCATGAGTCGGGCCGAGCCGGACCGCTCGGTCTGGGCCGTGAAGCTCTGGTCCTCGAAGATCGAGCCGAGGCGCCGTCGGGGAAGACGTGTCCGTAGATCCACCCGCCGTTGGAGCTGTTCGCGCCGTCGGCCGAGGAGGTCTGCGTGCCGGCCTTTGCGGTAGAAGAAGCCCAGGCGCGCGCGTGCGTGGCGGTCGTCGAAGGTGTAGCCGGCGTGCCGGTCGGCCACCAGGAGAAGGCGATCTCCCACCCGTTGTGGGAGATTCTGGTGGGCGGCCTCATCGGTCAGCGATCCAGGTGTCCCACACCCACGTCCTCGCTCGTGGCCGGAGCCGTTGGAGATCTCCGGCATCGTGAGCTGCTCGGGCATCGAGTTGGTGCCCGACGGCAGCATTGGGGTTGAGACCCGCTGGACTCTGCATGGCGTCGGCGCGGGTCCACTGCTGTGTAGTTCTCCTCGACCCCGTGTGCCCGCACCGGTGTGCTGGTGGCGTTGGCCCAGCCGGGTTATCGGCCTTGCAGCCGTCCGCTTCCTGGGCGGCGGCTCCACCGGCGGCCTGCTGGTCGCTTTGACCTGCCTGGCCCTGTTCAGCGGGGACTGGCTTGCCCTGTCCCTGGCCGGCGGGGGACTGGTCGTTCTTCTGGTCTGCTCCCGCCTCGGGTGAGGCCTCGGCGGTGGCGGAGGCGCTGGGGGAGGGTGACTCATCGGCGAGCGCGGTGGTGCCGGAGCCGGCCACCAGGAGCCCGAGCGCCAGCGCCGCGGCCAGTCGTCTGCGACGGGCGCGGAACGAAGTGTGTGTCACGGTCATTGTCCGTACTGTCCTTACTCATGAGGGATGAGGGTGTCAGTGCGCCGTGAGCCGATGTTCGTGATCTCCCTGCCGCTACCTTAGAGCAACCTGAACATGGAGGGATGGGACTCTTGGTCGTGCAGGCAGTTCCGTGGTCTCCTACTGAAGACGGACCCCTCACTTCCAGGCTTTATTGAGGTTATTGACAGTTTAGTGATATATCGCACATGGCGATATGTTACTGGCCGGTTAGTCTTAAATGTGTTCTCCGTGAGCTGTCTGGTCTCCCAGCCTGTCGGTTCAGGTGGTCGTCCGCTGCTGGGCGGCCCCGTGTCTAACGGAGATCCTGTGAGTATTCTTCCCATCCGTCTGCGACGGTTATCCGCATCAACAACCGCTTTCCTGGCTGTCGCTCGCCTTGAGTGCGGCCGGCCCGGCGGTGGCCGCTACTGCGCCGAATACGGCGGGGCAGTCCACCGCCTCCCTGCGTGACACCTCCACGGTGAGTGCCCAGTCCCTGGCTCAGATGGTCGCCGGTCCGAAGGCGACAGTCTCCAACGCTTCCGTCTCCGGCAAGGACGTCCAGATCGGCACCGTCAAGGGCCTGCCCGGTGACGGCAATGCCATCACCGAGGGCGTCGCCCTCGTCCACCGGCTCTCTCATCGACCCGATCCCACCGCCGACTCCGATACCGACATCACCCGCTCCGCGGTCCTGAGGGCCCAATGACGCCCTCGACACCACTGGTGACTTCGGCGTCACCGAGGACCCGGCGGGCCTGGCGAAGGTGGCCGGCACCGATGTCTATGACGAGGCCGTCCTGGAGTTCGACGTCACCGCCACCAGCTCCAACATCGTCCTCTATTACAGCCTCGGCTCCGAGGAGTACGCCGGCGCCACTAAGGGGACCCCGGCCTCCTGGCAGTCCCGCGGCTACAAGGACCCGCTGAGCATCCAGGTCAACGGCACCGAGTGCGCCCACGTCCCCGGCACGCAGACAGCCGTGAGCGCCGCCTCGATCAACGACTCTCGAATGCCGACTACTACCGGCCAATGTCTCGGGCCACACGCCGGGACGGATCCCGGTCGAGTTCAACGGCTGCGACCTCGGCCCTGCCCTGCCAGGCGGCCACGGCCCCGGGGCAGAAGGTGCACGTGCGCGTGGCCATCGCTGACGCCCAGGACGGTCAGCTCGACTCCACGGTGCTTCTAGCACGCAGGGACTGGGCTTCACCGACAAGCCGATCACCGACTCCTGCACCGCCAAGGCCGGCACCCGTGACATCTCCAGCAACGGCAGGGTTCCAACGGGAACGGGATCCAACGGGTCGAAGAACGGCAAGGACTCCACCACTCCGCCCGGTCAGGGCTAAGCCGGGCGTGAGCCGACTACAGCGCCGCCTCGCCCACCGCGAACCCCCAAGAAGACTGTGGCCGGTCTGCCCTGACCGGAACCCAGGCGCTCTTCCTGGGTGTCGTTGCCCTGCTGCTCCTGATCGCCGGTGGCGTGGCGCTCAGGCTGCGCCGTCGTCGCCTGGCCGGTTCCGAGGTCGACTGACAGAGACTCTGGCCCACAGACGACTGACGGGGCGGATGAAGCTCTCTTCATCCGCCCCGTCAGTGTGTGGCTATGGTTCACCGCTGATGGATGCTCAGTCCCGGTCGTGCCTGGAGGCGTGGCGCGCCGCCGCCTGCTGGCCACGCATCGCGCAGCCCAGTAAGCACAACGGCATCGAGGTTAGCGCACAGTCCCGTGGCGAAACGGGACAGAACCGGTGCCTGAGCCAGGACAGGCAAGATGGCGGCGAGAACGACGACCATCATCCAGAAAGCGATGTGGCGCCCGCTGCGCGACTCCGAGTTGTTTTTGTCACTCATAGCCTGCTCCTCTTCATCCGGTGATCTCGAACCGGCGGTCCTCGAGGCAACCGGCGCGCAGGTCGTGACGGTGATGGTGCGCACCGAGGCCCACCGCGGCCGCGTGCTCAGCCACGATATCAGCCGGGCTACCGCGTCCGGATCACCCTGGGCCATGACCTCGACGTCGCCGTCGGGCAGGTTGCGGACCTGCCCCACCACGCCCAGCTCCTGAGCGGTGTAGGCGCAGTGGTAGCGAAGCCCACCCCGGACGGTGCCGTGGACCAGGACGTGAACGGTTCTTAATCGCGTGCCGGCTCGCTCGCGTCCTATCGTCTCAGACTCAGGACCGGCCGGGGACTGCTGTGGACGGTTCAGGTCCGGTTCAGGACTGACCGCGTAGTCTTGCCGCCAGTGCGTATCGCCACCGTCAACGTCAATGGCATCCGGGCCGCCGCCTCGTAAAAGGCATGGGAGTGCTCGCGTCCTCGGCCCCGACATCCTCCTGCTCCAGGAGGTCCGCGCCGACGAGCAGATCGCGGCCAGATCTCCTGCGCGGCTACGAGGCCGCCATCTGGCCCCTGCCGCTCGAGGCGCGCCGGCGTGGGCGTCGTCGCCGTACGCGAGGGCGGCCCCGCTGTCCTCGGCGAGCTGTCGCTACGGCGTGGTGGCGCCCGGGACCGAGGACCGGACGTCGACTCGGCCGCTGGCTCGGGGCCGACCTGAGGCTCACCAGGCTCGACGGCGTCGAGCAGCTCACCGTCATCTCCGCCTACCCTCCGGACAGCTCGGCACCAGAAGATGGACCAGCACGCACCTCAAGCTCGTCGACACCATGCTGGCTGCCGGCTCCCGTCCGCCCCGCGATGGGCAGCCCCAGGTCATGGCCGGCGACCTCAACGTGGTGCGCTCCGAGCGCGACATCAAGAACTGAGCCCAACCACAACCAAGATGCGCCGGCGTCGCGGATCGAGAGATCGCCCGCCTGAGGCTGGTTCGCCTCCGGCTGGTGGACGCCTCGCGCCACCTCGTGTGGGGACGAGGAGCAGTCCCCACGTGGTGGTCCCAGCGACGGCAAGGCCTTCGACAACAACGCCGGCTGGAGGATCGACTACCAGGTCCTTACCCCGCCCTAGGCGAGCGGGCCCGCAGCGTGACTGTGGACCGAGCGCCTCGACTGCGCGCTCGCGCTGGTCCGACCACGCCCGCTCGTCGTCGAGCATCTCCTGACGTCGCGGCTGACTCCTTTCGGAGATCAGGCGCGTCGCCCGTGCACCTGAACGCGCCTGACCCCCGCCGTCGTCTCAGTGTCGTCTCTGGTGGCGGATCGCGTCGGTCGGCCGGATGCGGGTAGCCACGATCGCCGGGATGATGCTGCCAGCGCGCCCACGGCGTTGTGCCGCGACAAGGTTGACCGACGGCCACGCCATCATGAAAGAGGGCGGGGTCGTGGTCACCGGGATGCCCAGGAAGGCGCTCAGCGGCATGACCCGCATCCCGACGATCGCGATCCCCGATGCCGATGACGCCGGCGACCACGGTGGCCACCACCGACTCCAACATGATGGAGAAGAAGATGCGTCGGCTCGTCGCCCCGAAGGAGCGCCGCACCCCGATCGTGGATGCGTTGGCGCACGGTCACCAGCGAGATGTTGACCAGGCTCAGGGGCCCCCAGCGGCATGACGAACACTCCGGCGGCCGTGACCACCTGGGTGAAAGGTGTTCGCGCTGGAGACCATGCCGCTGCCCTGGAGGTTATCCTCGGTCTGGGTCGATCCCTGACCACGCGCGTCGAGGTCCCCTTTCTAGCCGGGCCGGCGATCTCCTTGGCACCGTCCTGACCGGCCCAGATCTCCAGTGTGGGGCAGGGCGAGAAGCGTCCTGGGCGGCCAGTGCTCGTGGGGCTGTTGAGGGGCGAAGGCGGTCACGGGGCTGTGTGCACGGCAGGCCCGCGTCTCGCCGGGTCACCGCTGCAAACCACGAGGAGAGTCCTCGGCCTCCAACACACCGACGATCGTGAGAGGTCTGCACGAGGAGAAGGAGGTGACGGTGACCCGCGCTCGGTGAACTGCTGGATCCCCAGCGCCGAGGAAGCCCCTGGGTGACGACCATGCTCGAGGAGAAGTCGTCCGTCCCGCGCGGTGAACCAGCGCCCCTGGGAGACAGTCTTGTGGTGCAGGAGCCCGTGAGCTCAGGCTCACGGTGCTGGGTGGGCACGCTCCGAGACGCCGTCGGGAAGGAGAAGCGGACGTTGGAGGTGTGGGTCGTCGCCCAGGACTTGACCTCGTAGCGCTCGACGAAGCTGTTCGATCGCCCCCGGATCTTCGCCCGCGGTCGCGGCGCTGGTCGTGGACCTCCGCCCGCGGCACCTGCGCCACCCGCACCTCCTGAGCCACCCGAGCCTCCCGCCCCGCCTGCGTCGCTGCTGCCCGAGTCGGAGCTGCTGCTGCCCGAGTCGCCGCCAGTGCTCGCCTCCGGTGCGTCATCGGCCTGGAGGGCCTGGTCCAGGCGCCTGCCGGTGGGGCTGACATTGATCGTCACCCGTGCCCTGGCGACCGGTGTCACTTCTCGCTGACCTTGTTGATGCGCGTCGACGGAGACCTGCCCCAGGGCGATGACGAGGCTCATGCGGCCGCCACCGCCGCCGCCACGCCCACCGGCGACAGCAGAGACCCTCAGCTACCGATGCGCAGCTGGGCCCGAGCCTCGACTGATGGCGCCGAAGAATCGGTGAGAATGCCGTTCTGCGGAAACCGCCTGGGTGGCTGGTGGACACAGACGGGTAGGGGATGTCGGAGGGGCGGTGACGACCTCACCGAACTCCTCCAGGCTGCCGACCTTCCGGCGCGTGACGGAGATCGGGGGTGAGG
>BNJV01000716.1_pt1 | contig 110968 bp, 115 predicted proteins | sample 8540591 | NCBI WGS metagenome assembly BNJV01 (sample SAMD00202457, study PRJDB9452) | human saliva metagenome | host: Homo sapiens
AATGGCTAAGACCATCGAAATGATTTCAGATACCGTAGGAGCTACCCGGTCTTTGATACACGAGTAGGCCAAGACACCTACTGGACAAAGATACTGTAAAACAGTTGCCGTACCAGCATTTGTCGCATGAATCGCTTCTAAATAGGTCAATTGAGTCATTAACAAACCCAAAAATGCAAACAAGAGCAAGGGCAAATAAGACGAGCGGTCTGTTAGAAGGCTCTCACTTTTTTCTTATCCGCTAGAAAGGCTAATAGCAATAGAACTGCTCCCGAAATAATTAAACGAATCGTTGTCAAACCGATCGCTGTAAATCCATGAGCCATCAGGTATTGACCACAAGCTCCTGATAAGCCCCAAGCGATCCCAGCAATCAAGGTCATGAGCGTCCCCTTCATCGTCTTTGACATAGTCCCCTCCCAAATCTGTTCCTTACTTTTATTGTATCACAAAAGGCCGAAACTACACGTTTCAGCCTTGCTTTATTTTATATAAGTTTATTAGCTTATTCAGGTTGAACCAAGATCTTGATTTGGGATTTATCTTGTGTTAATTCAATAAATCCTTCTTCAACGATATTTTCCAATTTAATTTTCTTGGTAACCAATTTCTCAGCAGAGAAGTAACCTTGTTCCATCAATTCCAAGACTTTAGGGAAGATATGACGGTAAGCAATAATTCCTTTGAGGGATTTTTCTTGGATGGCGAATTCATTTGGATTGATGCTCGCTTCGCGTTCCCAGATTGATACAACCATACATTCCCCAGCTTTATGAACAGCTGCAAGGGCTTGGCCTAAAACAACTGGAACCCCAGTAACTTCATAAGAAACATCTGCTCCACCACCTGTCAAACGATGGATGGCTTCTACGACTGTTTCTCCTTCTTCTGGGCGAACAACGATCGCTCCCAACTCTTCTGCTTTGGCTTGGCGTTCAGGAGACAATTCAACCGCATAGATTTTTGATGCGCCTGCTGCACGAAGGGCTTCAACGATCAAAAGACCAATTGGGCCTAAACCAAAGATAACTGCTGTATCACCAGTTTTCAAAGCAGATTGACGGACAGCATACACAGCTACAGCAGCAGGTTCTGTGAGAGCGGCTTGTTCATAGCTCAAGCTGTCTGGAATCACATGGACAAGATCACCATCAAGAACACAATATTTAGCAAAACCACCATCTGCAGCGAGGCCGACGAAGTTCAAGTTTGGATCAAGGTTATAATCACCAATTAAGTTGTGCTCTGCAAGAATTGGTTCGATGGTTACACGATCCCCAACTTTAACACGAGTGACATCACTTCCGACTTCTACAATTTCACCAGAGAATTCATGTCCCAAAGTAACTGGTGCTTTTTGACCAGAATAAACATGTTCTTCTGTTGGAATGAAGATTGGGCCGTCCAAATATTCATGCAAGTCTGTCCCGCAAATCCCCGTGAACTTAACTGCCACCTTTACTTGATGTGGTTGTACTTCAGGTACTTCCACCTCTTCGATACGAACGTCTTTTGCTGCATGCCAGCGTGCTGCTTTCATAGTAGCCATAGGATGGTCTCCTTGTTTTCATGATTTTTAGTTTTCTTTTCAGGAAACTTTATATAACACATTGTAAACGTTTTCTTTTCGCTTGTCAAGGAAAAACTGAACAAAGAAGACAATGAAGAAATAAACCTAGTGATGACTTCTTTTCCTCTCCACATTACAAGACTTTTTCTGTATCCGACAAACCTCCAATCTCCATCCCAAAATCCAACCAAGGACCAGGAGATAATTTTCAAGCGCACCGATCCCATTGACTGGCAAATGATAGTTGAGATAAGCAAATAAATGATTCGTCCCAATTCCAATCCCACCTAGGATCAAAGCCAATAGAACCGTCCGAAGATAAAACCAATCGTATTTGAGATTGACAGCAATGAGAATCACAAGAACTGCCACATTCCAAATCCCAATCTCCCATTGCCAACCGACAGAAACACCATATCCCGAATGACTTCCCATATAGGATGGAAAGAATAGCTGGAAGATAATCGCTCCAGACATGGCGATGATAACCAGGACAAATAAGACTCTTAAAAATTTATTCATGTAACTCCTCCTAATGCCAGTTGATATGTAATGGTCTTTCCTATTCTAACACAATTTTATGGATAGTAAAAACCAACCTCTCGGCTGGTTTTTTCTCTATTACTCTTCTTTCAACTTCGCCAATTCTTGAGCAAGTAACTTGAGGGCTACTTGTGGGTTGGCTGGCCTTTGGTTGCTTTCATGAGGAAGCCGGTGAAGGCCTTGTCTGCATTCCGCTTCCCTGACTTGAAGTCGGCTACGGCTGCTTCGTTGTCTGCGAAGACTTGGTGGATGATAGGGATCAAGACTCCAGGATCTGAAATCTGTACCAATCCAGCTTTTTCGACGTATTCACGCGCACCGCCACCGTTTTTCGCCAAGTGAACGAAGACCTTCTTGGCAATCTTAGAAGAAATGGTTCCATCTTCGATGATGGCAATCATTTCGACCAAGTTTTCTGGTGTCAATTGGATTTCTTCCAGTGTCTTACCTTCTGCATTCAAGAATTGTGCTACTTCACCTTGGAGCCAGTTAGACACTTGCTTAGCATCGCCACCAAGGGCTACAGCTGCTTCAAAGAAGTCAGAAGTAACTTTCGTCGCTGTCAATTGGTTGGCATCATAGTCAGACAAGCCAAGCTCTGCCACATAGCGAGCACGACGGTCTTTTGGAAACTCTGGCAACTCCGTACGCATTTCCTCAATCCACTCATCTGAGATTTCAAACAAGGGAAGGTCTGGTTCTGGGAAGTAACGGTAATCCGCTGCTCCTTCTTTGACACGCATAAGAATGGTGCTCTTATTCGCTTCATCATAACGACGTGTTTCTTGACGAATGACACCACCTGAACGCAAGATTTTCGCTTGGCGTTGCACTTCGTATTCAAGACCTTTGCGCACGTTTGAGAATGAGTTCAAGTTTTTCAACTCAGTCTTGGTACCAAATTCCTCTTGGCCGTATGGGCGAAGGGAAATGTTGGCATCGACACGCATCGATCCTTCTTCCATCTTGACGTCTGAAATACCTGTGTATTGGATGACTTCTTTCAAAGCTGTCAAATAAGCGTAGGCTTCTTCTGGAGAACGCATATCTGCTTCAGAAACGATTTCGATCAAGGGCACCCCTTGACGGTTAAGGTCTACATAAGAGAAGCCATCTGTTCCGTGGGTGTTCTTACCGGCATCTTCTTCCAAGTGGGCCCGTTCAATCCCGATTTTCTTAGTTGAGCCGTCTTCTAATTGTACTTCAATCCAACCGTTATAACCGATCGGCTCGTCAAATTGCGAAATTTGGTAGGCCTTTGGATTATCAGGATAGAAATAGTTCTTCCGGTCAAAGTGCATATGCTGATGGATATCCATATTCAAGGCCAAAGCAGCCTTGATACCAGCATCCACAACACCCTTGTTCAAAACAGGAAGCACACCTGGGAAAGACCAGTCAATCACATTGGTATTGGCATTTTGCTCGTTTCCAAAGTGGGCAGAGGTTGGTGAGAAAATTTTTGAGTTTGTATTCAATTCAACGTGGACTTCAAGTCCGATGACTGTTTCAAAGTTCATTAATTGTCACCTCCGAAAATTAGGGGTTGTTGCTTGTGGTAATCCGTCGTTGCTTCAAAGGCAGCTGCAGCTTGGTAGATGGTTTCTTCAGAATACTTAGGACCAATCAACTGTAAACCAACTGGAAGACCTTGCGCAAAACCTGCAGGAATCGAAATCCCTGGAAGACCTGCCAAGTTGACTGGAATAGTCAAGAGGTCCGCCAAGTACATGGCAACCGGGTCATGGTTGAGAGAATCCAAATCAAAGGCTACACTTGGAGCTGTTGGACCAAGGATAAGGTCGTAATCCGCAAAGACTTTCGAAGTCTTGGATAATAAGGGTACGGACTTGACCAGCTTTCTTGTAGTAAGCATCGTAGTAACCAGATGACAAACTAAAGGTACCAAGCATGATCCGGCGTTTGACCTCATCACCAAAGCCTTGACTACGAGTGTTCACGTAGATATCATCCAAGTTTTTGGCATCTTCCGCACGGAAACCATAGCGAATCCCATCGAAACGTTGCAAGTTTGAAGAAGCTTCAGATGAAGCGATGATGTAGTATACAGCAACCCCATATTTAGAGTGTGGAAGGCTAACTTCTTCGACAGTTGCTCCCAATTTTTCAAAGTGTTTGGCCGCATTGAGGATGGTTTCTTTGACTTCTGGGTCAATCCCTTCGCCAAGGTATTCCTTCGGAAGGGCAATCTTCATGCCTTTGATGTCTTGACCAATCTTAGAAGTAAAATCGGCTACGCGTACTGGTGCAGAAGTTGAATCCTTGGCATCTTCACTGGCAATGACATTGAGCAAGAGGGCATTTTCCTTAACGGTTGGAGCGAAAGGTCCAATTTGGTCGAGTGAGCTACCAAAGGCAATGAGACCAAAACGGGAAACTGTTCCATAAGTTGGTTTGAGACCAACAATCCCGTTGAAAGCAGCCGGTTGGCGGATGGAGCCACCAGTATCTGAACCAAGGGACAAACGGACTTGCCCTGAAGCTACAGCTGCAGCAGAACCACTAGAAGATCCACCAGGCACCTTGCTGTGGTCCCAAGCATTCTTGGTTGGTCCATAGTAAGAAGTCTCACCAGATCCACCCATGGCAAATTCATCCATGTTGGTCTTCCCTGATGACAATCATATCTTTGGCTTTTGGCATTGGCAACAGCTGTCGCATCAAAGATTGGCTCGTAGTTATAGAGCATTTTTGATGCCGCAGTGGTCAAGATGCCATCTGTTGAGATATTGTCTTTGACTGCGAGTGGAATCCCTGACAGGAGGTTATCTGCATCGATTCCTTTTTCATCAATAGCTTTTGCTTGCGCAAGGGCCGCTTCTTCGGCCACCGTTACAAAGGCATTAACCGCTCCTTCACGTGCCTTGATATCGTCAAGCGTTGCTTGTGTCAATTCCGTTGCCGAAATTTCCTTAGAAACAAGGAGGTCGTGCAACTCTTCAATGGTTTTATGGTTGAATGACATTAGGCATCTCCTCCATCTTCTAGGATAGCTGGTACCTTGATGTAGTAATTATCTTTTTCAGGTACATTTTTAAACAAGCGGTCACGGTCCGTCCCTTTTTCAGCAACATCCGGACGCAATACGGTCTTGCGATCAGCCATGGTTGTTGTTGGAGCCACACCGGTTGTGTCCACTTCTTCCAACAATTCTACCATGTCGACTATCTTCGACAAGGTTGTCGCAAACTCAGCAGTCTCTTCTGGGGAGAATTTCAATTTTGAAAGATTGGCAACGTGGGTTACCTCTTCTTGCGTAATTTTCATCTTGCTTCCTTTCGTGAAATGATAATTTCCAATACCTTCTATTTTATCATAATTTTAGCTTTTCATGTTGCATTAAAATAAGAAAAAGAGATGAGACTAATTGAGAACTACACTCAACTAATTTCATACTCTTTATTTATTTTCACTTAAAGTTTTATCTACCAAGCTTGCCCCTAAGACATGCTTGAAATGATTCAAGGCAAACTGATGATTTTCAGGAGTGAGCGATGCCACTGCAGGTTCCACGACTTCGATCTGATAGCCGAGATTGTAGGCATCAACCGCTGTATGGAGGACACAGATATCAGTCAAGACACCTGTCAAAATAACGGTATCTACATGACGTTCCCGCAGGCGGATATCTAGGTCCGTTCCTGAAAAAGCAGAATAATGACGTTTATCCATCCAAAAGACGCGTGGATCCGCTTTGTGCTCCCGATAAAAATCTGCCAAAGGGCCGTACAAATCACGTCCGCTGGTCCCAATGATATTATGAGGTGGGAAGAGCTTGCTTTCAGGATGAAATGGATCCTCTACATCATGCGCATCAATGGCAAAAAAGACATAGGCTCCTTGGTCAAAGGCCAATTGGGTCACCTGAGCAATGGTCTCAGAAATGGCTTGTGCAGGAGCACCTGCCGTAAGCTTACCATCATCTGCTACGAAATCGACAGTGTAGTCAATTGAAATCAAAGGCTTTAGTCATTAGTAATCTCTTTTCTTAATTTCCTCAAAGATATCTGGAATCAACACTTTGAGATAGGTTCCCTTCATTCCAAGAGAACGGCTTTCAATAATACCAGCTGACTCCAATTTCCGAAGTGCATTGACAATCACAGAGCGGGTAATGCCAATCCGATCCGCGATGATAGAAGCAGTCAACTGACCCTCATTTCCTTTCAATTCACTAAGGATGGCAGAAACAGCCCGCAACTCAGAGTAAGACAAGGTATTGACAGCCATATTCACCGCTGTCCGACGACGAATATTCTTCTCGTCTTCCTCGCGTTGGTAGTTCAACATTTGAATCCCTACCACGGTACTCGCAATCTCAACCAAGATCAAATCATCATCCGCAAACTGTTTATCATTGCGCCAAATGATCAAAGGAACCCCAAATCGAATCCCAGAAACATGAATAGGGCGCAATGGTCGTCAAGCCATCAGGAAATTCAGACTTGGTTTCGACCGGAAAGATACTCAAATCATGGTCCACATCTAAATTAGCTTCTGTATCGTAGACCAAACTAGCTGCCTTGGCATAATCTTCTGGTAATTTTTTATTTTGAAAGAAAGCTTCTACCCGGTCATTGTTGGTCTTGTAACGCATGAAATAACCAAGAAGGGTTCCCTTGCTATTAATGATACAGGCATTACAGTGGATAATATCCGCTAATTGCTGGGCAATATCATTATAAGGCATCTCGAACTGCAACTGTTCATCAGTCCGTTTCAAGATGGATGTAATTTTACGTGTCTTTTCTAATAAGTTTGCCATAATAAACCTCGCATATAGTCAGCTCAAGTATATCATATAAGTGTGGGAATTTCAATCAAATTATCTGAAAATTATTTATTTTTTCTACAATTATGCGCAATTCAGAAAAATGTCGTTTCGATGACATGGATTTTATAAAATGAATCAAAAAAAGATTGAAGACTTTCCTCTTCAATCCTTTATCTAATTAACGTTTGTATTGTTTCAAGAAACGAGTCATTTTTTCTTGAATTTGAGCTAACTCATCGACACGTGGAAGGTAAACGATCCGGAAGTGATCTGGATCTTTCCAGTTAAAGCCGCGGCCATGAACCAAGAGAATTTTTTCTTGCTTCAAGAACTCTAAAACAAATTGCTCGTCATCATCCACGCGGTACATGTCCCGATCAATCTTAGGGAAGATATAGAGACCAGCTTTTGGCTTAACAGCTGAGAGGCCTGGAATATCATTGATGGCTTTGTAGATAAAGTTGCGTTGTTCGTAGATTCGACCACCTGGAAGCAAGAGTTCATCCACGGATTGGTAGCCTCCAAGAGAGGTTTGCACAACATGTTGAGACAAGACATTTGAACAAAGACGCATATTGGACAACATGTTCAAGCCTTCGATATAGCCCTTCACATGATGCTTTGGTCCGGACAGAACCATCCAACCAACACGGAAACCGGCAATCCGGTGAGATTTTGACAAGCCATTCATACTCACACAGAAGAGATCCGGCGCTAAACTTGCGATAGCTGTGTGTTTTTCACCATCCATGACCAAGCGATCATAGATCTCGTCCGCAAAGATGATCAAGTTATTTTGACGAGCGATCTCTACAATCTCAAGCAGGATCTCATCTGGATAGAGGGCACCTGTTGGATTATTCGGGTTGATGACAACGATAGCCTTGGTGTTTGAGGTGATTTTCGACTTGATATCCTCAATATCTGGATACCAGTTTGCTTCTTCATCACAAAGATAGTGAACCGCATTCCCACCAGCTAGGCTGACGGCTGCTGTCCAAAGAGGATAGTCCGGCATGGGAACCAAGACCTCATCCCCATTGTCGAGCAGTCCTTGCATGGACATGACGATCAGCTCACTCACTCCATTCCCAAGGTAAATATCATCAATATCCACATTTGGAATTTTTTTCAACTGGCAGTACTGCATGATGGCTTTGCGGGCTGAAAAAATCCCTTTTGAATCTGAATAGCCTTCACTATCACGCGCATTCATGATCAAATCATGGATGACTTCATCTGGAGCTGTAAAGCCAAATTCAGCAGGATTCCCTGTATTCAAACGTAGAATTTTTTCTCCATTTGCTCGCATGCGCATGGCTTCTTCCAAGACTGGACCACGAATATCGTATGCGACATGTTCGAGTTTGCTTGATTTATTATATTCCTTCATATTCTGCCTCGATTCACGAAATTATCTCTATTATACCACTAGTTGAAATAGAGTACAAACCGAGGACTTTAAAAATTCTGCAAAAATATAGTAGAAAAGCGAGACTTTACCTTTACATTCTAACTCAAAAGAGATAAAATATAAGTGTATAAAGAATAGGATTCCCTTCTATTCTATCCATGTTTTCAAGCTATAAGGAGGTAGGATTATGTCTCAAAAATACGAAAACATTATGGTCGCTGTCGACGGTTCCCATGAAGCAGAATTAGCCTTTGAAAAAGGGGTTAATGTTTCTCTTCGCAACGGCTCTAAATTGACTATTGCCCACGTCATCGATACCCGTGCCCTTCAAAGCGTCTCAACTTTTGATGCTGAGGTCTACGAAGAATTGCAAGAAGAAGCAAATGAATTGCTCAAAGGCTACAAGGAACGTGCTGAAAAAGTCGGCGTTCAAAATGTTGTGACTGTTGTAGAAATGGGAAATCCAAAAGTCCTCTTGGCAAATGATATCCCAAGTAAAGAAGGGGTTGACCTTATTATGGTCGGGGCTACCGGACTCAATGCCTTCGAACGGTTAATGGTCGGATCCTCCTCAGAATATATCCTTCGCCACGCCAAAGTAGACTTACTAGTGGTACGTGATAAGGATAAAACCATGTAAGAAACAAAAAGTTTGGAACAAAGGTTCCAAACTTTTTTAGTTGTCTTTCTTTGCTTCTTTTTGTTTTGCATGTTTTTCATAGGCCTTGAGCTGGCGATCGAGTTCTTTTTTGATAGCTGGTTCCGGGGCGTATTTTTCTTCCCAATCATCTGGCTTCAGAATTTTGTGGGTTACTGGATCAAAGTGCGCCTTTCCATCTGGGAAAATCTTGCCCATATTGGCCCGGTGAACAATCTCAAAGACCTCTTCAGGATCGACCCCCATTAGTACAAAGCTACCATAAGTCAGATAGAGGGTATCAATTAAGGCATCAACCTGCCCTACCATGGAGATCTCAGCTGGATGCTTGCTCCGAACCTTATCTGCAGCCTTATCCAAAGCTTGGTGAAGAGCTGCTACCGAGCGGTCAAATTCTTCCTCACTTGTGCTAGCTGCTCGGACAAATTCTACCAACTCCTCTTGCTTGAACATGGTTCGATAAAGGGCGTCTTGAGGCTGCCAAACAACTGGTTTCTCCTGGGTTTCCCCATCCATCACACCATGGAAGGTTTTGACCTTATTGAAGTGATCATCCTTAGAAAGAAAGAGTTCTTTCTCTGAGAGAATACCAAAGTGTTGCAGGGCCTTTTGGATGCCATCCTTGCCATTACTAGTCGTGGTATGCTTAGCAATTGCCTTGACACTGGTCGTCCCATTTCCCATCGCAATAGACAAGCCAACACCTGACAGCATCTCTAAGTCATTATCAGAATCTCCAAAAGCCATCACTTCATCGATGTCAAAGCCAAATTCCTGACCAACGATGCGGATCCCTTCTAGCTTGGAAATCCCTGGGTTGAGGACATCTGCTGCAAAAGGACTAGACCGTGTGAATTTCAGATCTGGAAACTCTTTTTCAATTTTTGCAGTCTCTTCTGGACTCGATAAGATCAACACTTGGTAGATTGGTTCTTGCGCTAGTGCATAGAGGGTGTCCTGATCTTGTGGGACGACCTTGCTGACCACTTTGTTAAATCCTCGACTGACGGTACGGGCCATTTTGCGGGGCACAAAGCGACTAGACCAGGTTGAAATAGGACTCATCCCAAAACTCATGATCCGAGAACCAAATACCCCATCCTTGGTACCGAGAGCAATTTCCTTGCGGTGTTCTCGAGCATAGTCAATTAGTTGGTGCAGACTCTTTTTATCGATTGGGCTGGTAAACAGTACGCGGTCCTTGGTCAAAATATACTGACCATTATAGGTCACGGCAAAATCAAAACCATAGCGTTCCATAAACGGTTTGACAAAGGCCGGTCCCCGCCCTGTCGCAAGGCCTACATAGATCCCTTCTTCCTTTAAAGACTGAATAGCTTTTTCTGTTGATTTTAAAACTGCTCGACTATCATTGACCAAGGTTCCATCGATATCAAAAAAGACTGCTTTTATTTCCATGTCTACTGTTTCTTTCTTTTTATGATAAAATAAATTATATCACATATTCCAAGGAGCTTCACATGTTTAAGAAAATTTTAGCACTACATACCGGAGGGACCATCTCGATGGCTGCAGATGACTCTGGGGCAGTGATTACCAATGAAGTCAATCCCATGACCCAAGTTACTTCACCAATTGAAGGGATTGCAGTCACCTCAGAGGACTTCTTCAACCTTCCCAGCCCTCAAATGACCCCTCGTCACATGTTAGCCCTGTATCAAAAAATCAAAGAAGAAGCTCACAACTATGATGGCATCGTTATTACCCACGGGACAGATACGCTGGAAGAAACGGCTTATTTCTTGGATACCATGGAGTTACCAGAGATCGCTGTGGTCATTACAGGAGCTATGCGAAGCTCCAACGAGCTCGGAAGCGATGGCGTCTATAATTTTCTGACAGCCCTTCGAGTGGCTGCCGATCCAAAAGCACGTGATAAAGGGGTCTTAGTCGTCATGAACGATGAAATTCATGCGGCTAAGTACGTCACCAAAACCCATACCACCAATGTCAGCACCTTTCAGACACCAACCCACGGCCCACTAGGTTTGGTCATGAAAAAGGAAATCCTCTTCTTTAAAACAGCCGAGCCAAGGGTGCGCTTTGATCTCGATACCATCGATGGGTTCGTTCCGATCATTGCTACCTATGCAGGGATGAAAACTGATCTGCTGGACATGCTGGATCTTTCAAAGCTCGATGGCCTCATTATCGAAGCCTTTGGAGCAGGAAACATCCCTAAAGAAACGGCACATAAACTCCAAGAATTCATGGATGCAGGCCTTCCAATCGCTTTAGTATCCCGTTGCTTCAACGGGATCGCTGAACCCGTCTACGCATATGAAGGAGGAGGCGTCCAACTCCATCAAGCAGGTGTCTTTTTCATCAAAGAATTAAATGCCCCCAAAGCGCGCATCAAACTCCTCATCGCCCTCAATGCAGGCCTAAAAGGACAAGAACTCAAAGAATATATCGAAGGGTAGTATAAGATACAAAGCCCGTAAAATGCCAAGTGAAAATAGGGAGTAGGACAGAAGCGATACTTTGGCAGACGCTTCGTCGTCCTACCCCCACAAGGCTGATTAGGATTCTTCCGAGCTCATAAAGCGAGAGAAGAGTCCAATCAGCTACTGTGTCTTGAAGTTAGTACTCGTATAGTTGGCATTTTTTCACACAGCATTTAGGGCGTGTTCAATTCGTGTAACGACAAGCACTATGGTGCCTTGCCGACACGACTCACTAACTCCTCAGGTGGATGGTATCGATCCACCTTCGTCCTGTCGCATTTCATCAAGATACAAAGGGCGTAAAATGCCATCTTAAAGGGAGTAGAGTGGAATCCAAAGAATTTCCACTCTACTCCCTTTTTATACTCTAGTCTAAATGTTCTTTCTTTTCTAAGCAAAGCGAGAGCAGATGCCAATCGGGGTGTTCGCGCCAATCTGGCGTTGCTACGATCTGGCTGGCAACTTTCCTTGCTTCTTCTAGAATGGGATAATCTTCTACCAAATCCGCCACTTGAAATTCTGGTATCCCAGATTGACGGGTTCCAAAGATTTCACCTGAGCCTCGCATTTTCAAATCTTCTTCCGCTAGCACAAACCCATTGGTCGTCTCTGTCATGATTTTCATGCGCTGCTTGCCACTATCTGTCTTAGGATTGGCTACTAGAATAGCATAGGATTGCTTGTTTCCCCGCCCAACCCGGCCTCGAAGCTGGTGAAGCTGGCTAAGACCAAACCGATCTGCATCCATAATGACCATAACGGTTGCATTGGGTACGTTGACTCCTACTTCAATAACGGTCGTAGACACCAAAACATCGACTTGGTGCTCTTTAAAGGCCTGCATGATGGCATCTTTTTCTTCACTTTTCATCTTCCCGTGAAGAAGAGAAACTCGTGCTCGCTGACCAAAGAAGGCCTCTAGCTCTTCTTGGAGGGCAAGGGCGTTTTTCAAATCTAGCGCCTCTGACTCCTCGATCAATGGAGAAATAAAGTAAGCCTGAGAACCTTTGCCAAGTTCTTTGACTAACCAGTCGAGGACCACTTCTAACTGCTCATGCTTGACCCAACGTGTGATGATTTCCTTACGTCCAGCAGGCATCTGGTCAATGATGGACACATCCATATCGCCAAAGGCTGTAATAGCCAAGGTCCGGGGAATAGGGGTCGCCGTCATCATCAGGACGTCTGGATTTTGTCCTTTTTCTCGAAGGATACGGCGCTGGGAAACCCCAAAACGGTGCTGTTCATCAATAATGACCAAGCCTAGATCTTGGTAGTGAACTCCCTCTTGAATCAAGGCATGTGTCCCCACAATCAGTTGAGCTGTTCCTGAGGCGATCTCTTCTAAGACTTCTCGTTTCTCAACCGCCTTTAATCCTCCTGTTAAAAGGGCAATTGGCAAATCAGGAAAAAGATTTTGCAAGCTTTCCTTGTGTTGCTCTGCCAAAATCTCCGTTGGAACCATCAAGGCAGCTTGCTTCCTAGCGCTTAAGGCTGCATACATGGCAAGACCGGCCACGACTGTCTTCCCGCTTCCCACATCCCCTTGAAGCAAGCGGTTCATGTGATAAGGAGAGGCCATATCTGTCAAGATTTCATTCAAGCTGTTTTCTTGAGCTTGCGTTAGCTCAAAAGGAAGCTGTTTTTTTCGTTCTGCTAATTTTTCTGGATTCCAGGCCAAGGAAATCCCTTGGCTGGCATCGTGATTTTCTTCTTTTAGCACTTGGAGTTGCAACTGGAAAAAGAGGAGCTCTTCAAATTTTACCCGGCGAAGAGCTTGCTTGTACTCTGCCAGATCCTTAGGAAAATGCATAGCTTGTACTGCTTGGGAACGAGACATGAGTTGATAACGCTCTCGTAAGATTTGGGGTACATTCTCTTCTAAAAGCTGGTCCAAACCCTGGTCGAATGCTATTTTGATCAATTTCACCAGGCTGTTTTGGCTGACTCCTTGCGTCACTCGATAGACCGGTTGCAAATCATCTTCCACTTGAGCCAGGAGTTTCATCCCTGTCAAACTGCCTTTGGCCTTGTCCCATTTCCCAAAAATCGCCACTGTCTTCTGAACCTCAATTTTGTCTGCTAGATAGGGTTGGTTGAAAAAATTAACCGCAATGACCTGGTCTCCCTGTTTGATCGAAAAACGCAAGCGATTTCGTTTGTAGCCATAATATTGGACATTGGCTGGTGTTGCTACCACCCCAGAGATGACGGCTTTTTCCCCATCTTCCAACTCTAAAACATTGCGCGTTTTGAAAGTCTTCATAACGAAAGGGGAAATACAAGAGTAGATCTTCTAAGGTTTCAATCCCTAACTTTTTAAATTTTTCCGCCGATTTTGGACCGACTCCAGGCAGTACGGATAAGGGTTGGTGTAGATTCATTTCTCCTCCTTTCTTTTATAAAAAAGCAGGTCCATCCGGGAAAATCCCACCTGCTTCTTCTTATTCTTCACCTGTATAGTCACGAGGAATCCGATCACTCAAGAGACAGACCACTTCATAATTAATGGTCCCACGGTAATCCGCAACCTCTGTCGCCGTGATTTCTTTCTCGCCCTCTCGTCCAATTAGGGTAACCTTGGTCCCCAGAGGCAATTCTTCTGGAAGGCGAACAGTAATCTGGTCCATCGAAACTCGACCAACAATGGGACAAAACTCACCCTTGATCAGCACATGGAAATTTTGCATCTCTCGGATCCAACCATCCGCATAGCCAATAGGAATCGTCCCGATCCATTGGGGTTCTTCTGTCGTATAGGTTGCTCCGTAGCCAATATCTTGACCAGCTTCTAACTGTTTCACATGAACTAACTCGCTCACCAAACTCAAAGGCTGGCTTGATTTCATAAGGCAAGGCTAACACAGATCCGCTCGGATTCAAGCCATACATGACATCTCCCAAGCGCACAGCTGTGAAAATCGTATCCGCATGCCACAAAGAGGTGGCAGAATTACTCGCATGGACAATGGGAGGAAGGGTTTCAAGAGCAGCCAATACTTCTTTGAAAAACTGGTATTGCGCTTGAAATTTTTCGATCATCTGCCTCATCTGCTGTCGCAAAATGAGTAAAGATTCCTTCAATTTCAGCTCCAGCTGCCAAGAGGAGGCGTTCAGCCTCTTTGATCTCTTCGATCCTTCGGAATCCAATCCGCCCCATTCCTGAATCCACCTTGATATGGACCTTCAATCCTGAAAGATCTGCTTCTTGTCCAAGCAATTGATCCAACCAAGCAAGACTCGCCACCGTTAAGCGGATGTCATGCTCTTTGGCTAGATTCACTGTTTCACTTGGCACAACTCCCAAAAATCAAAAATAGGGTGTTGCAAGCCTTCTTCACGGATTTCGAGGGCTTCATCCATATTGGAAACACAAAAAGCCATCTACCTGAGGCGCCAATTTTTTTGGTCACCGCAACGACCCCATGACCATAGGCGTTGGCCTTGACGACTGCATATTTCAAAGGCTTGACTCGGAATATGCTCACTGACTTGTTGCACATTAAAGGCAATGGCATCCAAATCGACTCTAGCAACAGTTGGTCTATGTTTACTTGCTTTCATTTTCTTCCTCCAAAATGACACTGGTCGACACTAGGTCTCCCTTATGACTGATCGAAATCCATACCTTCCCAGAAAAAGGAGACTTGGAAAAATAGGGAGCTCCGTGGGCATCATTTAAAATTTCTAAATCTTGAAAACCAACTGGTCCAATCCCTGTTCCCATTGCCTTTGAAAAGGCTTCTTTGGCGGACCATCGGCCCGTTAAATATTCCATTTTCCGTTTTCCAGACAATTCCTCAAAGCGCTCTCGCTCAGCCTCGGTTAAGACTTTTTCAGCGAATCGAGTATTCTTCTGATAGGCTTTTTCAATCGCAGCGATCGATTCGATATCGATGCCATGTCCTTTGATCATCTTGTTTTATCCTTATTTATCGTTTCAGTATCGTTTTACTGACAAAAGAGAAGGGGCTAAAGAATCACTCCTTCCGCCCCTGCCTTTTACTTATTCATCGTTGCAATTTCTTTGACCAAGGCCTGTGTTTTTTCCCAACCTAGGCAAGGGTCTGTGATGGATTGACCATAAACCACTGGTTCATTTTGACGGCCATCTTCTAGATAGGATTCAATCATGAAACCACGAACTAAAGTTGCCAAATCCTTGTTCCAAGCACGGTTCATCATGGTTTCTCTCACGATGCGTACTTGCTCTTCGAATTGTTTGCCAGAGTTGTCATGGTTGGTATCCACCAGGATGAAGGGATGTTGCAAGCCCATTTCGCTATAGCGTTTTGCTGCCGCTAGCAAATCTTCATAATGGTAGTTTGGAATATTCTTACCACTTGCATCCAAGCCCCCACGAAGGATCGCATGGGCTAAAGGATTTCCTGATGTTTCCACTGCTTGGGCATTGAACAAAAAGTTTTGGGGATGTTGGGCTGCATAAATCGCATTAAACATGACAGAAAGATTTCCAGAGGTTGGATTCTTCATGCCTGTCGGAGCAGAGATCCCACTAGATACAAAGCGGTGCTCCTGGTCTTCAACCGAACGCGCTCCAATGGCATGATAAGAAATCAAATCCTCAACATACGGAAGACTTGCTGGATAAAGCAACTCATCCGCAGTTGTCAAACCAGTTTCTGTAATCACACGGTAGTGGAGATGTCGGACCGCTTTCAAACCATCCACAAAGCTTGGTGCTGCATGTGTATCTGGTTGGTGCATCAAGCCTTTATAGCCATCCCCATTGGTCCGAGGCTTTAGCCGTATAGACCCGCATCACAATGAAAATCTGATCTTTGACTTTGCTCTTGCAAGTCTGCCAAACGACGGGCATACTCCATCACAGCTTCTTCATTATCAGAAGAGCAAGGCCCGATCACAAGAAGGATCCGTTGGTCTTCTCCTTTGATAATAGCTTTCCAATTCTCGATCACGCGCTTCTTTGCGCTCCAAGGCTGGACCTTCCAAGCGGTAAAGCGAAGTGATCTCTTGCTCATCAATCTTATTGCTCTTCGTAATGAATACCATACGGCCTCCTTATGCTACCTAGCCCCATCCTCTTTCTATTTCAGAGGAGCTCTTAAAATTTACGTCCGTGACAGTTTTTGAATTTCTTACCTGAACCACAAGGGACACAAATCGTTGCGTTTCACTTGTGACAAGTCAATATCTGCTGGAATATCTTGTTGTTGCGCTGCAATGTTGCGAGTCGCAGTTGTTGAAATACTGTGTTCCGTACGTGGACGTTCTTGTTCGTGAATTTGGGCTTTCATCATGAGACGAGTCACATCAAATTCAATCGATCCGATCATATCGTTAAACATACGGAAACTTTCTGATTGGTATTCTACCACTGGGTTATTTTGCGCATATCCCACGGAGTCCAACCGCATTTCGCAATTGATCCAAAGCATCGATATGGTCCGTCCACTTGCTGTCCACCACACGAAGGATCAAGACTTTTTGGAATTCTTGCACAGACTCTTCGTCACGCAATTTCGCTACTTGGCTAGCATAGATTTCTTCTGCACGTGCATACAAGTAATCGATAACTTCCTTGTCAGATTTTTCCTTCAATATCGCTTTGCAGAAATCGTATCTTCCGGAACCAAATTGTATTTGGCAAAGTTCAGAATCGCTTCAACGCGTTCTTCCTTGCTTGAGTGGCTGGCCCTTCAACAATCCGTTTGATGGTCCGTTTGATCATGGCCTTGATTTCAGGTGCCAAGTCACGGTTAGCTGTGATAACATCATAGCGTTCAGCGTAGATAATTTCCCGTTGTTCCCGCATCACGTCATCGTATTGAAGGACTTGTTTACGGGTATCGTAGTTGTTTCCTTCAACCCGTTTTTTTGTGCACCCTCTACCTGACGGGTGAACATATTTGAACGGATCACCGATTCTTCTTCGCTCAACTTGAAAGCGATCAAGCACTGCTTTGATCCGTTCAGAACCGAAACGACGCATCAATTCATCTTCAAGAGACAAGTAGAATTGAGATTCACCTGGATCCCCTTGACGTCCTGAACGTCCACGAAGCTGGTTATCGATCCGACGGCTTTCGTGACGTTCTGTCCCGATGACACACAGTCCACCGAGTTCGCGAACACCTTCACCAAGCTTGATATCGGTACCACGCCCGGCCATGTTGGTCGCAATGGTAACAGCACCACGTTGACCAGCGTTCATGATGATTTGCGCTTCTTTGTAGTGGTTTTTTTCGCATTCAAAACTTCGTGAGGGACACCTGCTTGAACCAACAATTGAGAAAGGTAATCACTGGTTTCAACGGCAACGGTACCTACTAGGACTGGTTGACCTTTTTTTCATGACGAGACTTGACATCTTCCACAACAGCCTTTGAATTTTTGATTTCAAGCTTGGGTAGAGAAGGTCTGGATGGTCAATACGGGCAATCGGACGGTTGGTTGGAATTGGAATCACGCGAATGTTATAAATTTCACGGAATTCTTCTTCTTCAGTTTTTCCCTGTCCCTGTCATCCCTGACAACTTCTTGTACATACGGAAGAGGTTTTGGTAAGTAATCGATGCAGATGTTTTTGGTTTCTTCTTGAACTGGAACACCTTCTTTGGCTTCGATCGCTTGGTGAAGACCATCAGAATAACGACGTCCTTCCATGGTCCGACCAGTAAATTGGTCGACGATCAAGATTTCTTGATCTTCGCTGACCACATAGTCGATATCCAAAATCATGATGTAGTTGGCACGAAGGGCGTTGTCGATAAAGTGAGTCAAAGCTACGTTTTCAATATCGTACAAGTTTTCAAGATTAAAGTAGCTTTCTGCCTTATCGATTCCTGAATCAGACAAACCGATGGTTTTAGATGGGACATCGATAATGTAATCATCCTCGTTCAAGGTCTTCACATAAGCATCCGCCATGTGGTAGAGCTGGCTTGTATCAGAAGCTGTCTGACCAGAAACGATCAATGGAGTACGCGCTTCGTCAATCAAGATGGAGTCTACCTCATCGACCAAGGCATAGTTCAATGGACGTTGAACCATGTTTTCTGCACGCACAACCATGTTGTCACGCAAGTAGTCAAAACCAATCTCTGAGTTGGTTGAGTAAGTGATATCACAGAGGTAAGCTTCTTTTTTCTCAGCTGGAGATTTTGCTGCAAGGTTGATCCCTACTGAAAGGCCAAGCCATGAGTAAAGTTCTCCCATCTCTGTTGCATCCCGCTCTGTCAAGTATTCATTGACGGTGACAACGTGCACCCCTTTACCAGACAAGGCATTCAAGTATACCGGCATGGTTGCCGTCAGGGTTTTTCCTTCCCCTGTACGCATCTCTGGAACGTCACCATGGTGAAGGACGATTCCCCCCATGACCTGAACCTTGTATGGGAACAAACCAAGAACCCGTTTTGCAGCTTCACGAACAACTGCAAAAGCTTCGTACAAGAGATCATCCAAAGACTCACCATCTTGGTAGCGTTGCTTAAACTCAACTGTTTTCGCTTTTAATTCGTCATCCGTCAAAGCTGCCATTTGGTCTTCATAAGAAAAGACCTTGTCAGCCATTTTTTCAAGGCGTTTGATTTCGCCTCGATCATTTTCAATAATTGTTTTTAATAAATTTGCCATTTTTTTCCTTACTTTGAATTTTTCAAAATCTAAAATGTTCTTTTTATTCTAGCATTTTTTAAACATTTTTTCAAGATCAAGGCTGTATCTTACAAGACTTTCGAGTGGTTTTTTTCGTGTAAGAAAATCCAAAAAGATGCCTGCTCAAGCAGACATCTTTTCTTTAGGCGATCGTTATTCAGACAAATGGTAAGAATAGCTTGCCACAACCACTTCTTCATGCCAACGAAGTGCATACTTCAATTTCAAACTCATTTGGTTGTGGAGAATATTTTGCCAATGTTTTTTAGGAATAAATTGAGGGACTAAGACTGTAACGGTGTTGCCCTTTTTCCTTGGCCTCCTCAGCTACTTTTGAGACAAATTCAACTGTTGGCTGGATAATATCCCGGTAACTCGTCATGACATTTTCAAAGCGAATATGAGGGAAATAATGCTTAAATTCTTCTGCCACCTCAGCATCTTTAACCTTGGTTTCTTCCGTTGAGACGTGCATAGCTATAACATCGTTTCCTAGGCTATTTGCATAACTCATAGCTCCCACACTTACCTGAGTGACATTCCCAACAAGGACAATCACGGTATTGCCCGCATAACTTGTCTTTTCGATCTGACCTCCCAAGCGCAATTGAGCCGCAACTTTATCATAGTGATTACGGATACTCAAGAACATCCAAAGCAAGAGACCAATAATAGGGAAGAAGGGCCAGATCTCACGCAAACGGAATAATAAGAGGATCAAGACAATCCCATAACAGATGGCTGCCCCCAGGATATTGGCAAGCGAATACTTAAGAAATCCTTTTTGATATTGGCGTTTCCAGTGGATCACCATCCCTGTTTGAGAAAGGGCAAAAGGAATGAAGACCCCAATGGTATAAAGCGGAATCAAGCTTTCTGTTTGCCCATCAAAAGATCAAGAGCAAGACGATGGCACCAATCGCCAAGGTCAAAATCCCATTAGAATAGCCCAGACGATCCCCTTTTTCCATATACATGTGTGGCATGTATTTATTTTTAGCCATGTTAAAGGCCAACATTGGAAAGGCTGAGAACCCGGTATTAGCCGCAACTGCCAAGATCAAGGCTGTTGATAATTGGAAGACGTAAAAGAAGGCTTGTCCGACTGGGGAATTCCCTAAGATAGCTTGGGCCATTTGGGCTAGAGTCGTTACCCCTTTAGCTGGAACGACACCCACCCAGTAATTGAGGAAGGTAATCCCTGCAAACATGATCCCCAAAATCAAAGCCATGATGGTCAAGGTAGAGGCTGCATTCTTTGCTTTTGGTTTCTTAAAGAAAGGAACCGAATTGGAGATGGCTTCAACCCCTGTTAGTGAAGCCGATCCACTCGTAAAGGCCCGCAATAAGAGAATGACACTAACCCCTGAAATGGTTTGACCCACATGAGCAGTTGCGTTATAGGCCAAGTGACCCGTCAAGATTTGGATCACACCATAGCCGATCAAGGCAATGGTACTGACAATGAAAAGGTAAACCGGAATCATCAACGATGTCGCTGATTCGCGCAATCCCCTCAGGTTCATCAGCATCAAAATCAAGACCAACAAAATGGAAATGTGAAGATTATAAGGATGAAGAGATGGAATCGCTGACGTGATGGCATCTGCACCGGAAGACACAGATACTGCTACTGTCAGCATGTAGTCGACCAAGAGACTACCACCAGCGATCAACCCCGCTTTGGGAGACAAGTTCTCCGTAGTCACCATGTAGGCCCCTCCCCCTTGAGGGTAGGCATGAATGACCTGGCGATAAGAAATCGTTAAACTAGCTAGGAGAACCAGGACCACAATCCCAATTGGAATGGACCACCAAATGGCTCCCGCTGATACGGTCATCAAGACCAAGATAACTTGCTCTGGACCGTAGGCGATAGAAGAAAGCGCGTCACTAGAGAGCATGGCCAAGGCCTGCATTTTCCCAAGCAATCCGCCTTCACCTTCTGCACCAGATTTCAACGGACGGCCAATAAACCATTTTTTCAATGTTGAAAACATACAAAACTCCTTGAAAAAAGATCATGAGGCCGGGAATTCCCTGCCTCTTTTCATAAAACAGGGGTTATTCTACTCCTTTTTTTCAAGACTGTCAACTCAAAATTGTGAAATTTTCATAAAATTTTCATTGTGTTCATTCATTCAAGCTCTCTTAGATCGGTCCGCTTCTTTTCAAATTGATCCAAGCAAAAAACGAGGCTGGGACAAAAATCCTAGCCTCTCAATTATTTTTGGATTGTCGAGCAAGACGCAGTGGTTGAGTGGGCTCTACTACGCTGATTTCATCAGCTTTTACAGCCCTACTCAACTGTGCGGAGGTGGGACGACGAAATCGAATTCTAACGAATGACCGATTTCTGTCCCACTCTCACTTTTTTATTTTGCTTGATTTTCGACATAAAAGGCAATGACATCCGAAGTGTACTGGGCTGTGCCAGCTCCAAACTTGTCGATGTTTTCCTTGAATTCTGGATTATAGACATAGCCTTGCCGATATGGCCAAAAAACTCTATAGAGCAGTCAAATCCATACGTTCGAATCGCGTCTAAAAGTTTGGCGGCTTGATCTTGGTTTTCATTTGCTGATACGGGTAGTCCATCTTTGAGATTTTGAGACAAAGTTTGAAAAACTTGGTTGAAGGCTTCCGTAGCCTCATCTTCACGCCCCTTTTGGCGCTCGAGAGCCTGGTCCATGACTTCTTGACCATATTTCTCTACTGCTTCTTGGTGGTATTTTTGATTGTCTTGGTAGCTAAATCCAGTGAATTTTTCCTCAATCGTCATGTTTCTTTCTCCTTTTTGTTCTTGAATGGTTTTTTGCAAGGTAGAAATCAAGGTATCCAGACGTTGTCTTTCTTGAGTCAAATAGTCCAACTGTTTGGTCAAATGGGGCAATAAGTTAGATTTTTCTTCAGCTAAGAGTTCTGCTATTTGGTCTAAGGAAAATCCTAGATACTTGTAGTAGAGAATCACCTGTAATCGTTCTAAATCTTCTTGACTGTATGTCCGATAGCCATTTTCAGATTTGACAGGGACGAGAAGTCCTATCTTGTCATAGTGGTGCAAGGTCTTGACAGAGACACCTGACAGCTCTGCAGCTTCTTTGATATGGTACATGATTTCCTCCTTACAAGGATAGTATAATCCCTCCCCTTAGGTCAGTGTCAAGGCTTAACATAAAAAAAGTTTTCAGATAAAAAAGGCTTGAGTTGTTTCACAGCTTTTAACTCAAACCCTTTCTTTTTTATGGATGACTTACGATCAATTCTAAACCTTGCCCTTCCAAAGTCCAAGATTCAACATCGCTCGGTAAGATAAAGTGGCTTCCCTTTTGAATAGGATAATCCTTTCCATCTACCGTCAATTTTCCCTTCTCCGGCTAAGACGCTCAATAAGCTGTAATCAGCAGTCTTTTTCAAAATCAGCTTTTTCCAGTCAGTTCCCACTTATAAACAGTGAAGAAATCACTGGCAACCAAGGTGGTCATTCGAAGATCATCGATCACAACTGTATCTGGATGGCTATTGGCAGGCTCTCCAATGTTCAAGACATCAATCGATTTTTCCAAGTGAAGTTCCCGCAAGTTTCCTTGAGCATCCTTACGGTCAAAATCATAAACCCGGTAGGTGGTGTCACTTGACTGTTGGGTTTCAAGAATCAAAATTCCAGAACCAATGGCGTGCATGGTCCCGCTTGGCACATAGAAGAAATCTCCAGCCTTGACAGGAACCTTTGTCAGCAAGTCATCCCAGTTCTTGTCCTCAATTTGCTGACGGAGTTCTTCTTTTGACTTGGCATTGTGTCCATAGATAATCTCAGATCCTTCATCAGCCGCAATCACGTACCAACACTCAGTTTTTCCAAGTTCTCCTTCATGCTCCATCGCATAGGTATCATCCGGGTGCACCTGTACACTGAGCCAATCGTTGGCATCCAAAATCTTTGTTAATAAAGGAAAGACAGGCTCTTTACGATTACCGAATAATTCCCGATGCTCTTGATAGAGCTGGTCCAATCCCATTCCTTCGTATGGACCATTGGCTACTTTAGAAACTCCATGTGGATGGGCTGAAATCGCCCAAAATTCACCGACATGGTCGCTCGGAATTTCGTAACCAAATTCTTCTTTCAGACGAGTTCCTCCCCAAATTTTTTCCTGCATGACTGAATGTAAAAATAATGGTTGTCCCATAATATCCTCCTCGCATTTCATGTTTCTATTATACAAAAAAAAGAAAGTTTTTGAAAGCCCTTTCCATCATTTTCCTCTCTCGCCAGAAACTTTATTTTTGTGTATAATGAAAGGGATGACACTAAAAGAAAATATTATCCAACTGGCGCATTCTATTGGGATTTCAAAAATTGGATTTACAACTGCTGATGACTTCGCTTATTTGGAAAAATCGCTCCGCTTGGCCGTTGAGGAAGGACGGAATTCTGGATTCGAGCATAAGAATATTGAAGAGCGTATCCAACCCAAATTAAGTCTCTCCTCCGCTAAGACCATCATCTCAATCGCTGTCGCCTACCCCCACAAACTCAAGCAACAACCTCAAAAAACAGCCTATAAAAGAGGAAAATTTACCCCCAACAGCTGGGGATTAGACTACCATTATGTCCTTCAAGACAAGCTCAACCGCTTAGCTGCTGGGATTGAAGAAATGACGCAGGATTTTGAATATAAGGGTATGGTCGATACTGGAGCACTGGTAGATACAGCCGTCGCCCAACGAGCAGGGATTGGCTTTATCGGAAAAAATGGCTTGGTCATTTCAAAAGAATACGGTTCTTACATGTTTTTAGGGGAATTGATTACCAACCTCGAAATCGAACCAGATCAACCAGTCGACTATGGTTGTGGAGACTGTCGGCGTTGTTTAGATGCTTGCCCAACCTCCTGTTTAATAGGGGATGGCTCTATGAATGCCAAACGCTGTTTGTCCTTCCAAACCCAAGATAAGGGCATGATGGACCTAGAATTTCGCAAGAAAATTAAAACGATCATCTATGGATGTGATATTTGTCAGATTAGCTGCCCTTATAACAAAGGGCTAGATAATTCCTTGGCAACAGAAATCGATCCTGATCTGGCTCATCCAGAGTTGATCCCCTTTATTGAACTGTCTAACGGACAATTTAAGGAAAAATTCGGGCATGTTGCTGGAAGCTGGCGAGGCAAGAATATCCTCCAACGCAATGCAATTATCGCACTAGCCAATGCCAATGACCGCTCAGCCATCCCTAAGCTCCTGAACATCATCGAAACTTCACAAAATCAGATCCATATTGCAACGGCTATCTGGTCCTTAGGACAACTGCTTCGTGAAGTCACGCCAGACCTTGTTGAGCTCTTACGGAATATCAATCATCCGACCGATGCTATCATAGAAGAACGAACTGCTTTCTTTGAAAAATTCGGTGTTCAAGCAGATTCACAGCTACAATGAAAAAACACTAAGGTTGTATCCTTAGTGTTTTTTTAGTTCCTTCAAGAAATACCAACTACCCATCTCTACTTGGTTAAAGCAAATCTCACTTGAATAGACTTCCTTGTAACCATTTTTGGTATAAAAATAGACATTTCCTTTGGTATTGGTATAAAAGGCTAGTTTTTCCCCTTTAATCTCTTCCAAGAAAGGCTCAATTCCTTCTGTCATAAAGCGACTGCCATAGCCCTGCCGTTGGTGTTTAGGGGCGACTGCGAGAAGCATCAAATACCAATCAAAGTCTACATTTTGCTCCAATTCCTTATCCGTGTCCTCCATAAATTTAAAGTAGGCCAACATATTTTTCAAGGAAATAAACTTGAGCAAACCAAATCCCCCATTTAAGAGATAGGCCCGAAAAGGAATCGGTCCCTTTTGCAACAAGGCTACCGCATAAATTTCATCGTTTTTTTCTGCCACAAGGCAAATATGGTGCTTGAGAAAAACCTTTACCAGGATGCGCATCATTGCCTCAACAAAGGCAGGGTATTGCTTGGGATCCCGAACCAAATCCTTGATAACTTTTAAAAATAGATAGTCCTCAAAGGCTGTACTGGCTACTCGAACCACCTGATCCAGATCTGCTTTTTCTGCTTTTCTGTACTTCATCTTCTCTCCTATTCTAAGTCCACTTTCCAGTATACACTATCCCTCGCTCTTAGACAAAGGTCAATTTTTAGGAATTTGTTCATTCAAGCCAGCAAAAAGAGTCCTCCCCAGACGAGTCCCAATCCCCAAGCGACGAGGACATCCTTGGGATAATGAACCCCTCCAAGAACTCGGACAAGGGCTAATAGAAGAGATAGGAGCATGGAGCACATTCCTAGCGGAAGCGACAACTGACAGACACACATGGAGATAATGGTCGCCGAAAAATACATGTCGGCTAGGAAAGGAATGACCAGATGAATTCTTTTCTAATAAGGGTTGAATCTCCCATTTTTCATAAGGTCTCGGAACATTGACCCAATGACGAAAGAGGCTAAACAAGACAAACCCGAAGCAGGGATCCAGATAAAAGGCCAGATTTCTCCCATTGAAGTTTTCTTAAAAAACAGCCAACAAAAGACCAGGCCGTAGATGCCTGGCATGGCGAACGTCAAGATTCGATTCGTCCTTTGAAGGACCTGCACACGATGTGGCTTTCTCGTAAAAGGCAGGGTTAGCCAACGATAAAATTTCGGATAATCTTGAAGATTGGGCTTCATGTTGGCACTCCTGTCTATCATCTCGTTTTTGTACTACTAGTATACGCGATCCTAAGAAAGCCTGTCAAGCCAGGCTTCTTTTTTATCCTCTCTTTCTTCTTTTTAACATTAGAAGCGATCTATTTTTGACGCTTTGTCATTTTTCTGTACCTAAGAATCGTCTTTTCCATTACTATTATCGATAAAAAAATGAGGCTGGGACAAAAGTCCTAGCCTCTTAATTGTTTTTGGATTGTCGAGCAAGACGCAGTGGTTGAGTGGGCTCTACTACGCTGATTTCATCAGCTTTTATAGCCCTACTCAACTGTGCGGAGGTGGGACGACGAAATCGAATTCTAACGAATTACCGATTTCTGTCCCACTCTCATTTTTTCACTTTGTATGTTACGCCCTTTGTATCTTGTTCGAATTGCGACAGGACGAAGGTGGATCAATACCATCCACCTGAGGAGTTAGTGAGTCGTGTCGGCAAGGCACCATTGTGCTTGCCGTTACACGAATTGAACACGCCCTAAATGCTGTGTGAAAAAGATAAATTCTCTTGTGAGCATCGCTCACTGCTAGAATTTCCTATTTTCACTGTGCATTTTACGGGCTTTGTATCTTATTTTTACGCCACTTCTTCTGTGAATTGGCTATTATAGAGATCAGCATAGAAGCCATTTTGGCTCATGAGTTCTTGGTGGTTGCCTTGCTCGATAATATTTCCATCTTTCATCACGAGAATCAGATCCGCATTACGGATAGTGGACAAGCGATGGGCGATGACAAAGGAGGTCCGGCCTTCCATGAGTTTGTCCATGGCTTTTTGAATCAACTCTTCTGTACGGGTATCGACAGATGAGGTTGCTTCATCCAAGATGAGGAGCGGGGCATCCTTCAAGAGGGCACGCGCAATGGTCAAGAGTTGCTTTTGACCAACGGACAAGGTCACTGAATCATCTAATACAGTATCATAGCCATTCGGCAAGGTCCGAATAAAGTGATGGACCCCAACCGCTCGGGTTGCCGCTTCGACCGCTTCATCTGAAATATCGGTTTGATTGAAGACCAGGTTTTCTCGAATAGTGCCCTTCAAAGAGCCAGGTATCTTGCAAGACCATCGAAAAGGCATCATGAACTTCTTCTCGGCTCATGGCCTTAGTATCCACACCATCGATGGTAATTTTACCAGCTTGAATGTCGTAAAAACGCATCAAGAGATTGACCATGGTGGTCTTACCAGCACCTGTTGGACCAACAATGGCCACCTTCTGTCCTGGCTTCGCTTCAGCTGTAAAGTCATGGATAATAGTCTTATCTGATGAATAGCCAAAACGCACATGTTCAAAGGTAACATGACCTTTCTGGGTGTTTCCAATTGACGTGTTTTTTGGGATTCGTCTTCCATTTCTTCTTCGTCTAAGAATTCAAAGACACGCCCCATAGCAGCACTGGCTGATTGCAATTGGGTAATTCCTTGGGCCATTTGACCAATTGGTTGGGTAAAGATGCGGACATAGGTCATAAAGGCCACAATGGTCCCGATGGTAATGTCTCCATTAATGGTGAGGACAGCCCCAACGATACAGACCATGACATAGCCGAATTCCCTACAAACTGCATCAAGGGCATCATGATCCCAGAGAAGAATTGGGATTTCCACATGCTATGGTACAAATCTTGGTTGATGGCATCAAAATGATCTTTGGCTTGATGGCGTCCATTATAGGAAATAACAACATTGTGGCCACTATAGATTTCTTCAACATAGCCTGAAACTTTGGCAAGATTATCTTGTTGCTGTTTAAACAAAGGCTGACTCTTGACCATAATGATGCTGGAAAGAGCAAAGCCGGCAAAGACGGATACAATCGCTGTGACAGCCAAGTGCCAGTCCGTCTTAAACATCATAAAGATGGAACCAATCAATAAGACAATAGAGGAGACCATTTGAACCAAACTTTGGTTAAAGGATTGAGTCATCAAATCCACGTCATTGGTCACACGAGACAAGGTATCTCCTTGTTCGTGACTATCAAAATATTGGAGGGGTACACGATTGATCTTTTCAGCGATGGCATTGCGCAAGCGTTCTGCGAAGCGCTGAATCATGGTTGAGATAATGAAGCTACTGCTGTAGGACACTAGTGCTCCAACTCCATAAAGGATGGCTAAGGTCAGGGCAATCGAAGTGATTTTGTCAATATCAACGGCGCCTCCCATCCCTTTTGTGATGGTATCTGTGATTTCTTTTAACTTATCCGGTCCAATAACCGTGATAATACTGGATACGATCGAAAAGAGGATAGCAATTCCGAAAAATAGGTGGAAGCCCTTCAAATAGGGAGAAAGTTGGCTCCAAAGGGATGTTTTTTGTTTTGTTTTATGCATGTTCCAACTCCTCCTTAGATAATTGTGAATAGGCAATTTCTTGATAGACTTCATTGGTCGCAAGCAATTCCTTGTGGGTACCTTGACCGACGACCTTCCCTTGATCCAAGACCAAGATCAAATCTGCATCCATAATAGTCGAAATCCGTTGGGCAACGATCAATCGGGTCGTATCTGCAAGCTCTTCTTTCAAGGCTTGTCGCAGGATCCGATCTGTTTTATAATCTAGAGCTGAGAAGGAATCATCAAAGATGAGGATTTCAGGTTTGCGAGCCAAGGCCCGTGCAATGGCCAAGCGTTGCCGTTGACCGCCAGAGAAGTTGCTTCCTCCTTGCGCTACTTCTGTATCCAAGCCCTTCTCTTTTGTGGCAACAAACTCTTTGGCTTGGGCCAATTCAAGAGCTTTCCAGATGGCTTCATCCTCTAATTTTCCTTGACTACTTTCTCCAAATTCCATATTGGAGCGAATAGTGCCACTAAAGAGCACTGCTTTTTGGGGAATGTAGCCGACTTTATTATTCAGTTCTTGGTGGCTATAATTCTTGACATTGATGCCATCCACTAAGATCTTTCCTTCTGTCGCATCGTAAAAACGTGGAATTAAGTTGACCAAAGTGGATTTACCAGAACCAGTCGACCCGATGAAGGCAACAGTTTGTCCCTTTTGGGCTGAGAAGGTCACATGCTCAATCACAGCACGAGAAGTCCGTCCATATCTAAAGGAAACATCTTGAAATTCTACTGTACCTGCTTGGTCTGATTTTTCTTTTGACTCACTTGGGAAGGCTACAGACGGTTCAAGAGCCAAGACCTGATTAATCCGTTTTGCGGATACTAAGGCACGAGGAAGAATAATCAAGATGGCCACCATCATCATAAAGCCAATGACAACCTGCATGGCGTAAGAGGAGAAGGTGATCATATCGGAGAAGACCTTGGTCCGATCCGCTAATGCAGGACTGGTGAAGATCTTTGTAGGATCTTTTGGCATGGCGATATCATTGATCAAGTGCGCCCCAATCCAGTAGATAGCAAGGGTCAAACCACTTGATACCACTGTCATGACAGGGTTCATCAGAGACATCAAACGATAAACAAAGAGATTTAGACGGGTTAAGCCCTTGTTTCAGTCTGGAATTTTTCATTTTGATAAGCTTCTGCATTGTAGGCGCGAACGACCCGCACCCCTGTCAAACTCTCCCGTGTCGTCGCATTCAAGGCATCGGTCAAGCCTTGAACCTTTTGCTGGCGCGGAAAGGCAATCAGAACAAGAACAGAGAGAAGAATCAAGACCATCAAGACCGCAATCCCAACAGACGTTGTCCAGGCACTGCTCTTCCCCCAAATCTTGGTCAGAGCCCAAATCGCCATAATGGGACCACGCGTCACAACTTGCATCCCCATGACAATCATGATTTGTAACTGGGTCAAATCATTGGTTGTACGAGTTAAGAGAGAGGGAACGGAGAATTTCTTGATCTCGGCATCAGAGTAATCCATCACTTGATGGAAAATCTCTCCTCGAAGCCGCGTCGTAAAGCTGGCAGCGACTCTTGAAGCTAAAAAGCCCACAAAAACTGCCATCAAAAAGCTTCCAAAAGAGAAGAGCAACATCTTGCTTCCCGGATCCATAATATCAGAAACCTTGGTCCCATCCTTAGCTAAGAGGGTCGTGATATCAGATAAGTATTCAGGAGTCTTTAAATCCATCCAAACAGCCAGACAGATAAAGACCGTACTAAGGGCAATCATGCCCCATTCTTTGGCGGTTAACCGCCGAAACATATTGATCATTCCTCGCTCCTTTTTTTCATATTCTCATAAAATTGATGCATGACCTTGAAAAAGGTGGACAATTCTTCTTCTGATACACCCGCTACTAGACTCTGCTCCACTTCCTCAAAGAATTGCTTCATGTCATTCAAATTGGCTTTCACACTGTCTGTTAGGTAGACATACTTGGCCCGTTTATCGGTCGGACTAGCCTCTAAATAAATAAAGCCATTTTTCTCCATCCGCTTGATCAGGTTACTGGTCACTGATTTTGCGATATGAAGTTCCTGCTCAACATCCCGAATCAAGGTCACTTTTCCCTCTTTTTCACGATGAGATAAGAAGCTCAATACCTGACCTTGTGGTCCTGCGCTAAATTCAAAACCACGCTTTTTGGCCTCTCTTTCTACCATGAGGTGAATGAGATGGCCGATTTTTTTAAATTCTTGTAACGGTTTGTCCATCATTCCTCCAAATAGTTCTCATAAGAACTTTAAAGTTACTATGAGAACTATTTTAGCACAAAAAAGATCCCTGTCAAGAAAAAAGTTTCTATAAGAACTAAAAAATGGAGCCGAATCGACTCCATCCTTCATCTTTAGATAATAATGCCTTCTAGATGATCCATTTCATGCTGACAGATCTGGGCTGGAAAACCTGACAAACGAATCGTTTTTGCTTTCCAATTCACATCTCGATAGGCCACTGAAATCTCCTCATAACGAGTGGTTGGCCGACTCCCTACCAAGGATAAGCATCCTTCCTCTGTTTGGTAAGGCTTTTTCTTTTCAAGGAGAACAGGATTAAACAGGACCAGATTTTCACTTCCCATTCGGATGATAATCGCCCGTTTTTTCACCCCGATCATATTAGCCGCTAAACCCACACACTCAAGGAGATGAGCATTTAAGGTGTCCTGCAAATCCAAAGCCAAGGTGCGATCCTCAGGTGTCGCTTCTTCTGACTTTTGACCCAAGAATAAGACATCTTTTACAATATTCTTTTTCATTCCTTCCTCACTTCTTGATAGATAGACGAAAGAAGAGAGTGGGACAGAAATCGGTAATTCGTTAGAATTCGATTTCGTCGTCCCACCTCCGCACAGTTGAGTAGGGCTGTAAAAGCTGATGAAATCAGCGTAGTAGAGCCCACTCAACCACTGCGTCTTGCTCGACAATCCAAAAATAATTGAGAGGCTAGGACTTGTGTCCCAGCCTCCTCGCTCTTGTTTCTAACCTCTAAGAGACAATTGCTTCTTATTTTTTTAGCTTCTCGCTCACTTCTTTTGCAAGGACAAAGTTCCCCAAGGTCGCTGAACCATTGCCAGCAACTGCAGGTGTCACAATGTAATCTCTCACATCTGGTACAGGGAGGTAACCGTTCAAGAGAGCAGTAAATTTCGTGCGAACACGATCTAACATGTGTTGTTGAGCCATGACTCCTCCTCCAAAGACAATGACGTCTGGGCGGAAGGTAACTGTCGCATTCACTGCTGCTTGTGCGATGTAGTAGGCTTGAATATCCCATACATTGCTGTTGAGTTCAATGTTTCCCCACGAATACCTGTACGAGCTTCGAGACTAGGACCAGCCGCAAAGCCTTCCAAACAGCCATTGTGGAAAGGACAAACACCCTTGAATTCTTTTTCCACATCCATTGGGTGTTGAGCCACATAGTAGTGTCCCATTTCTGGGTGTCCAGCTCCCCCGATAAACTCACCACGTTGGATGACACCAGCTCCGATTCCTGTTCCGATTGTATAGTAAACCAAGTTTTCGATATGGCCACCCGCATTATTGCGTGCGACCACTTCGCCATAGGCAGAGCTATTCACATCTGTCGTGAAATAGATAGGTACATTCAAGGCACGACGGAAAGCCCCAACGATATCTACATTGGCCCAATTTGGTTTTGGAGTCGTTGTGATGAAACCATAAGTGTTTGAATTTGGATCGATATCAATTGGTCCAAATGAACCAATCGCAAGCCCAACTAAATCCTCAAATTTTGAGAAAAATTCAATACACTTATCAATCGTCTCAATTGGCTTGGTTGTTGGAAATTGTACTTTTTCCACAACATTATAGTTTTCATCACCAACCGCACAAACAAATTTTGTACCGCCAGCTTCCAAACTTCCATATAATTTTGTCATGTTGGCTCCTTTTTTATTATGAAAAATATCCTGTATTTATTATAGCATATTTTGTAGTCAATCTTTTTCTCTTCTCTAAAGAAAAAACACACCTTTTTTTGAGAAATAAAATTCAAGGACTGGAGATGATAGACCAGTCCTTGAGAACTTATTGTTTCGATTAAGCTTTGACTTCGATGATCGCATCACCCTTCGCAACAGATCCAGTTGCAACAGGTGTGACAGAAGCAAAGTCAGCTGTGTTAGTGACGATCACCATAGTTGTGTCTTCAAGACCAGCTGCGGCAATTTTCGCTGCATCAAATGTACCAAGGACATCACCAGCTTTGACTTTATCGCCTTGAGCTACTTTTTGATCAAATCCTTCACCGTTCATTGATACGGTATCAATCCCAACGTGGATCAAGATTTCAGCACCATTAGCTGTCTTTCAAACCGTAAGCATGACCAGTTGCGAAAAGCAATGGTTACTTCAGCATCTGCTGGTGCATAGACAACGCCTTCAGTTGGTTTGATGGCAATTCCTTGTCCCATCGCTCCACTTGAGAAGACAGGATCATTCACATCAGCAAGCGCTACAGCACTGACCAACGATAGGAGTTACAATCACTTCATCCGCAAGTGTTGCTTCAACTTCTTCAGAAGCAGCTGCTACTTCTTTGGCTTCTGCTTTTTCAGAAATTTCTGCTGCTGCTACATTTCCTTCAGCCGCAAACACAGCTGCTGCTTTTGTCTTACCATAGAAGTAAGTCAATGCAAAGGCTACCGCAAAGGCAATCACTTCACACAAGAGGTAGAATGGGATGGATGTTGCATTGATTGAAAGGAATCCAAGGAAACCTGCTGATCCAAGGGAAACAGCAACGACTTGGAGAAGACCCGCAAAGAGGGCACCCACAGCTGAACCGATAAGGGCACAGAAGAATGGGAATTTGTATTTCAAGTTAACCCCGAAGAGGGCTGGTTCTGTAATACCAAGAAGGGCTGACACACCTGCAGAAGATGCAAGACCTTTGGTTTTTTCGCTCTTCGTCAAGAACAAGATGGCAAAAGTTGCAGCACCTTGCGCTACGTTGGCCATTGATGCAACAACGAAGATGAAATCTCCATGTCCCGCACCTTTTTGCCAAGCTGAAAGTAATTGTGTTTCGATAGCTGGGAATGATTGGTGAAGACCTGTCATAACGATCAATGAGTAAGTTCCACCAAAGACTGTCATACCGATAAGCTTGTTGTGTTATACAACCATACAATAGCGTCTGTGATTCCGTTTGATACCAAAAGCATCACTGGACCAACCACAGTAAAGGTAAGGAATCCAGTAATCATCACAGAAAGCAATGGAGTAAAGGTAAAGTCAACAGCTGATGGCAATTTCTTGTGGAAGAATTTTTCCAAATGTGCCAAGATCCAGATCGCTGCTAAGACAGGAATAACTTGGTAGGCATAGTTTGTTTGTGCTACATTGTAGCCAAAGATATCCCAGAATTTAGTAGCCCCACCAAGATCTGGTGTGGTCATGATCATACCGATCGCAGCACCCAAGAAGATGTTTGCTCCAAAACGTTTGGCTGCAGAAATACCAACCAAAATTGGCAAGAACATAAATGGAGCAGCTGACATCAATTGGATCATAGCTGAAAGACCCTTGATAGCTGGGTACATTTCTTCTAATGATTTAGGTCCAAACAAACCAGCTGAAGTCAAGAAGTTCCGAAGAGCCATCAAAAGACCACCTGCAACCAAGGCAGGGATGATTGGAACGAAGATATCAGACAAGAGTTTAATCAAGGCCATCAATGGGTTGAATTTCTTATCTTTTGCAGCGATTTGTTTCAAATCGTCTGTTGATACTTCTTTCAAACCAGTCGCTTTGATCAGCTCTTCATAAACAAAGTTTACATCTCCAGGTCCGATGATCACTTGGTATTGACCATCTGATTTGAAGGTTCCTTTGACATCTGCATTGTTATCAAGTGCAGCTTGATCAACTTTGCTATCGTCTTTCAATACCAAACGTAGACGTGTCGCACAGTGTGCTGCCGCAACAAGGTTATCTTTACCGACTGCTTCGATAACCTCTTTGGCTACTTTATTGTAATCCATAAAGTAAATCTCCTTATTTTTTTGTAATGTAAACGGTTAAATCGTTTCTACGTTTTTAATTGTACCACGTATTGAAAATATGTCAAGCGTTTTGCAGGATTTTTTTGAAACTTTTTTGGACTTTTTGACACCTTTTGACAGCATGAAACTATTTTCATTTTAAAACAGGCCTATACTACGCTTTTTAGCGCTTTAAAGTCAGTCTTGTTTTCATTTTCTTTCATTTTTTTCATAAATTTTCAACTTCTCCTCATTTTCTTCAGGCTACAAAATAGATGTCAAGCGTTTGACATTTTTTGCCATTTTTTTCATTTATCGCTTGCATTTTTAATAGGAAATCGGTACTATGGAAGTAAGAAAAAATTCGGAGGAATAAAATGGAATGGACAACTGAACGTCGTTACAGACGTTACGAAGACTGGACAACAGAGGAAAAGCAAGCCATCCAAGAAAACATGGCGAAATCTCCTTGGCATACACACTATCATGTTGAGCCAAAAGCTGGTCTCTTAAATGATCCTAACGGTTTTTCCTACTTTGATGGAAAATGGATCTTGTTTTACCAAAATTTCCCATTTGGTGCAGCCCATGGGTTAAAATCATGGGTACAAACAGAAAGTGAAGACTTGGTTCATTTCAAAGAAACTGGGGTAACGCTTCTTCCAGACACAGATCTGGATAGTCATGGAGCTTATTCCGGATCAGCCATGCAGTTTGGTGACAAACTATTCTTATTCTACACCGGAAATGTTCGTGATGCAGAATGGGTTCGTCATCCTTACCAAGTTGGTGCTTTGATGGACAAGGACGGAAAGATTGAAAAAATTGACAAAATCTTGATTGATCAACCGGCTGACTCTACGGATCACTTCCGTGACCCACAAATTTTTAATTTCAAGGGTCAACACTACGCTATCGTTGGTGGTCAAGACCTTGAGAAGAAAGGATTCATCCGTCTTTATAAGGCTGTAGATAACGACTATACCAACTGGGTTGCAGTCGGTGACTTGGATTTTGCAAACGATCGGACAGCTTATATGATGGAATGTCCCAACCTAGTCTTTGTTGGAGACCAACCCGTTCTCCTCTACTGTCCTCAAGGCTTAGATAAATCCGTTCTCGATTATGACAATATCTATCCAAATATGTACAAGATCGGGGCAAGCTTTGATCCAGAAAAGGCCAAAATGGTTGATGTATCTGAACTGCATAATCTCGACTATGGTTTTGAAGCCTATGCCACTCAAGGATTTAATGCACCCGATGGACGCGCTTATGCTGTCAGCTGGCTAGGTCTTCCAGACGTTTCTTATCCAACGGATTCCTATGACTACCAAGGAGCTCTCTCACTGGTCAAAGAATTAACCATCAAAGATGGCAAGCTCTACCAATACCCAGTTGAAGCGATCAAGGACTTGCGCGCTGAGAGTGAGGATTTTGCCAACAAGGCTCAAACCAAGAACTGCTATGAATTGGAATTGCAGTTTGAAAAAGATAGCCAGAACGAAATCGTCCTCTTTGCCGATGCAGAAGGAAAGGGCTTAGCTCTCACATTTGATCTGGCTAAAGGATTGGTCACAGTCGATCGAAGCCAGGCTGGTGAGCAATATGCGCAAGAATTCGGTACGAGCCGTAGCTGCACAATCGCTAACCAAGCGACAACCGCTAATATTTTCATTGACAATTCGATTTTTGAAATCTTTATCAATAAAGGAGAAAAAGTATTTTCTGGTCGGGTCTACCCACATGCAGATCAAAATGGAATCTTGATCAAGTCTGGAACCCCTACTGGAACTTACTACGAACTTGATTATGGTCGCAAAGCTAACTGATGTCGCCAAACTCGCCGGTGTCAGCCCTACTACTGTCTCACGGGTCATCAATAAAAAAGGATACCTGTCTGAAAAAAACGATCCAAAAAAAGTCCAAGAAGCCATGCGAGAATTGGGCTATAAACCCTAACAATGTTGCTCGTAGCCTCCAAGGAAAAATCAGCCAAGTTAGTCGGCTTGATCTTTCCCAACATCAGCAATGTTTTTCTATGCTGAATTAATCGACAAACTAGAGCACCAACTCTTCAAACACGGCTATAAAACCATCATCTGCAATAGTGAGCACGACTCCGAAAAAGAGCGCGAATACATTGAAATGTTGGAGGCTAACCAGGTAGATGGCATCATTTCAGGAAGTCATAATTTGGGCATTGAAGATTACAACCGGGTAACTGCTCCTATCATTGCTTTTTGACCGCAACCTCTCCCCAGAAATTCCGGTTGTCTCTTCAGACAACTACGCTGGTGGAGTGCTTAGCAGCAGAAACCCTAGTCAAAAGTGGTGCTAAAAAGATCATCATGATCACAGGTAATGACAACTCCAACTCCCCAACAGGCTTGCGTCATGCTGGGGTTTGCATCAGTTCTACCTGAGTCCATGATCATCAATGTTTCCAGTGATTTCTCCCCTATTCGCAAAAGAAATGGAAATCAAACAGATCTTTAACCCAGCAAAAACCAGATGCTATCTTTTGCCTCCGATGATTTGACGGCGATCTTGATCATGAAAGTCGCTAGAGAATTAGATATTCAGATTCCTCAGGATTTGAAAGTGATTGGTTATGATGGAACCCAGTTCATCGAGACCTATACACCTGAACTGACAACCATCCAACAACCCCTCGAAGACATTGCTATCCTCATGGTAGATCTTTTACTCCAAAAGATCGAAGGAAAAAAAGTAGCGACTACCGGTTATTTCTTGCCCGTTAGTCTCCACTCTGGAAAAAGTGTCTAAAAGCAATATCCCCTCAGTAGAAACTGTGGGGATATTTTTTACCAAAAAAAGAGCCAGTAGGCTCTTTTTCATTATTCTTCTGTCACAAATTGACTGAGGACACCATTGACAAATCGTGAAGAGGTTTCATCCGAAAAGGCCTTGGCCAATTCCACCGCTTCATTGACTGCGACGATCTGTGGTGTATCAAACTCTGTCATTTCATAAATTCCCAAACGAAGGATGTTTTTCTCTACCAAGGTCAAGCGCTCAACAGTCCAGCCGGTTTTCAAATGTTGACCGATTTGTTGGTCTAGTTGATCTTTTGACTGATAGACACCCGTCACGAGATTCATGAGAAAGGCAGGAAGATCGACTTCTTTGTCTTCTGCTAGGTCCTTGTCATGTAGATAAGCAAAGCGACAAGCTTCAACAATGTCTCCATCGTATTCCAAGGCCATCAAGGCTTGGAAGGCGCGCTCACGCAAATCTCGACGTGATTCTAATAAAATTTCATCAGTCATTGAGGAAGTCCTCATTAAACAAGTCTTTCAAGTCCGGTTTTGGAGATTTTTCCGTTGCGATACCGACAACGTGAATGTTGACAGCATCCAAGGTTACATCTGCCATATCATAAACTGCAGACTTAACCGCTTTTTGAATGGCTACAGCGACAGATGGTACAGCCACTCCATATTCTAAATAGAGATAGATGTCTACTGAAACTTGACCATCTTCTTCTGTATGAAGGTAGACGCCACGTCCAAGGGAGCGTTTGGATAAGCTATCTGAAACACTCTTGTTTTCAAGCGAATAGACACCCTCTACTTTTGCTGTCGCAATCGCAATAATTTTTTCTAATACACGTGGTGCAATAACGATGTCACCAAATTGTTCAGTTGCCATAGAAGTTCCTTTCTATTTGACACCCTGAGATGTCTCTTATGCACGAGAAACGTAAGTTCCTTCAGTAGTGTTAATGACCAATTTTTGTCCAGCTTCGATGAAGTCAGGAACGTTTACGACCAAACCAGTTTCCATTGTAGCGGGTTTACCAGAACCAGTCACTGTAGCACCTTTGATAGATGGTTGAGTTTCTGCAACAGTCAATTCAACAGTTGTAGGAACTGTTACACCGATCACTTCGCTTCCGTAGAATTGAATTTTTACTTCTGAGTTTTCAAGGATGTAAAGCAATTCTTGTTCTACATTCACAACTGGAATTTCATATTGGTCATATGTTTCAGTGTTCATGAAGTAGGCTGTATCATCCATTTTGTACAAGTATTGAGCTGGAACAGTTTCGATAATTGCTTGTTCAAATTTTTCTTCTGGACGGTAGCTTGTATCAAATGTTGAACCAGTACGGACATCACGCAATTTCATACGCATGATAGTGTTTCCTTTACCTGGTTTGTGGTGGCTAGCTTCCAAAACGCGGATCAATTTTCCGTCAGCTGTTTCAAAAGTCATACCAGCTTTCAATTTACTTGCTTCGATCATGTTTTATTACCTCTTTTTTAAAAATAGATTACTCTTTATTGTAACACACTATTTGATTTTTTTCTCAAACAGCAATCTTCTCTTTTTTTGAGAAGAAAAGGATTGCTATGGACCGCCCCTGATCCATCCAGATCCAAATTCCCCTTTGCTTCTTTCGTGTTTTGTTATTGTAGTTCCTATACCAAAATGGATAGGGCTCCAAATAAGATGTCTGGGAGAAGAATTACTCTACAATTCATTTCATAGTCTTCTCTTCACATCTCTGTCTAAACAGAAGTTAAGAAAAACGTATATTTTATAGGACAATCAATTCTTTAGGAGCAAGAGTCAAGACTTCACAGCCTGTTTCTGTGATCAAGAGGTCATCTTCGATCCGCACACCAGAGAGACCTTCGATATAAATACCTGGCTCATCTGTTAAGACCATCCCTGCTTGAATCGCTTCTTTAGACGTTTGGCTGAAGTATGGCTCTTCGTGGATATCTAGCCCAATTCCATGACCGATTCCATGAGTAAAGTATTGACCATAGCCGGCTGCTTCGATCACATCACGTGGGATTTTATCAAAATCACGGAAGCCAAGTCCATCTTTAGCAGCATCAATCAAGGCTTGATTGGCTTTCAAAACGGTTTCGTAAATTTCTCTTTCCTTGTCGCTGACATGTCCTGCATAGATAGTCCGTGTCATATCGCTGACATAGTGATTATACAAGCAACCAAAATCAAGGGTCAAGGCATCTCCTGCTGAAATGACCCGATCACTTGGAGTCGCATGAGGCATGGCAGAGCGTTCACCAGCTGCTGAGATAATATCAAAAGATACACCAGAAGCTCCCAACTCCCGCATTCTAAAATCGAGGAAAGTCGCTGCTTCCAACTCTGTCGTTTTCCCTACCTTGATATAGTCTAAAATATCATGGAAGGCTTGGTCAGAGATGCTACAAGCTTTTTTAATGGCCGCAATCTCGGTTTCATCTTTAATCAAGCGCAATTCCATGACAAAGTTCGCTAGAGATTGAAGGCTAATGCCACTGAAAACAGAAGCCATGCGGGCATGGTAGGCCACCGTCACTTCGTCCTCAAAACCAAGTTCTTTGATGCCAAGGTCCTTAACGATCTCTGCAGCTGCAGTCAACTCATCGCGGGTTTCCACAATCTCTACAAAGGGGAAACAAGTCGCATGGGCATGAATGGTGTAGCGCGAATCTGTAAAGAGGACCACGCGTTCTTCTGTCACCAAAAGCGGTCCCGTTTGAACCCCAGAAATTGGTCAAATAATAAACATTTTTTTCAAATTGTTAATCAATACCGCTTTGAGGTTTTGGGCTTTCATTTTGTTTCTTAAGTTGCTGATCCGTTGATTCATTGTAATTTTTCCTTTCAAATATTGTCCTGTGTAGCTAGCAGGATTTGCTGCTACTTCTTCTGGTGTTCCGGTCGCAATAATGGTTCCTCCACCGACACCACCTTCTGGTCCTAAATCGATGATATGGTCTGCTGTCTTAATGACATCCAAATTGTGCTCAATCACAAGGACTGTATTGCCATCATCCACAAATCGCTCTAAGACTTTGATCAAGCGAGAAATGTCTTCGGTATGGAGTCCGGTCGTTGGTTCATCCAAGATATAGAAGGATTTTCCTGTAGAGCGCTTGTGCAATTCAGAAGCCAACTTCATTCGCTGCGCTTCCCCACCTGAAAGGGTGGTCGCTGGTTGCCCCAGCGTTACATAGCCCAAGCCCACATCTTGGATGGTCTTGAGTTTGCGTTCAATTTTTGGAATGTGCTTGAAGAATTCAACTGCCTTGTTGACCGTCATATCCAGCACTTCTGCAATATTTTTTTCCTTGTAGTGGACTTCGAGGGTCTCACTATTGTAACGACGTCCATGGCAGACCTCACAAGGAACAAAGACATCCGGCAAGAAGTGCATTTCAATCTTGATGATCCCATCTCCTGAGCAGGCTTCACAACGCCCGCCCTTGACATTGAAACTAAAGCGACCTTTTTTATAGCCCCGAATTTTGGCTTCATTGGTCTGAGCAAAGAGATCGCGAATATCATCAAAGACGCCTGTATAGGTCGCTGGATTAGAACGAGGAGTCCGACCAATCGGGCTTTGGTCAATGTCGATCAAGCGATCGATATGCTCAATCCCCTGAATCGTCTTGTATTTCCCTGGTTTTTCCGAATTGCGGTTGAGCTTTTGAGCGATGGCTTTTTTCAAGATGCCATTGATCAAGGTCGATTTTCCAGAACCGGAAACTCCAGTGACTGCGATGAATTTGCCCAGAGGAAAGCGTGCTGTGATGTCTTGTAAGTTGTTCTCACTGGCTCCTGTAATTTCAATAGAGCGGCCATTTCCTGAACGGCGCTCTGTTGGAACCGGAATCTTGCGCTTGCCGGACAAATACTGGCCAGTGATGGATTTGCTGTTGCGAGCCACCTGCTTTGGAGTTCCTGCTGCAACGATCTCTCCCCCAAAGACACCGGCACCTGGGCCGACGTCGATCAGGTAGTCTGCTTCTCTCATGGTATCTTCGTCGTGTTCGACGACGATCAAGGTATTGCCTAAATCACGCATCTTTTTGAGACTGGCAATCAGGCGGTCATTGTCCCTTTGATGGAGGCCGATTGACGGCTCATCCAAGATATAAAGGACTCCAGAGAGGTTGGAACCGATCTGGGTTGCCAAGCGAATGCGCTGACTCTCTCCACCTGATAGTGTTCCTGCTGAGCGTGACAAGGTCAAGTAATTGAGCCCCACATTGTTTAAGAAGGTTAAGCGATCCTTAATCTCTTTTATGATCGGTCTTGCAATCGTGGCTTCATTGTCTGTTAAGACCAACTGATCCACAGCTTTTAAGTGGTCCGCAATCGATAGATCTGACACCTCCCCGATATGCATCCCTTTTTCTCCTCCGACACGAACAGAAAGAGCCTGGTCATTGAGACGGTAGCCATGGCAGGTCGCACAGGTCAATTCGTTCATATAAGAGCGCATTTGGTTGCGGGTGAAATCACTATTGGTCTCACGGAAACGACGGTGAATATTGTTTACGACCCCTTCAAAAGGAATCTCAATATCCCGAACCCCACCAAACTCATTTTCATAGTGGAAGTGGAATTCCTTCCCGTTTGAACCATAGAGGACCAAGTCCTTTTCTTCTTGAGTAAGATCGGAAAAAGGCTGGTCCATATCAACGCCAAAATGGATCATGGCCTGCTCCAACATCTGTGGATAGTAGTTGGAAGAGATCGGATTCCAAGGAGCAAGTGCTCCTTCGCGAAGGGTTAAGCGATCATCTGGCACCACCAAATCCAAGTCCACCTCTAGCTTAATGCCCAGCCCATCACAGTCTGGACAAGATCCAAAAGGCGCATTGAAAGAAAAGAGGCGGGGCTCTAATTCAGGAACGGTAAAGCCACAGACTGGACAAGCATAATGCTCAGAAAAGAGCAGTTCCTTGCCATCCATGGTATCAATCACCACATAACCATCCGCAATCCGAAGAGCTGCTTCAATCGAATCAAAGAGCCGCGAGCGGATGCCCTCTTTGATCACGATTCGGTCCACAACTACTTCAATCGTGTGCTGCTTGCTTTTAGATAGTTCTGGAACCTCTGTCACATCATAGATCTCACCATCGACCCGCACCCGGACATAGCCGTCTTTTTGCACCTTTTCAATGATATTCTTGTGCTGGCCTTTTTTCTTGCGAATAATAGGAGCTAGAATTTGCAGGCGTTGGCGCTCTGGTAATTCTAAGACTTGATCGACAATTTGCTCAACTGAAGAAGCTGTAATCGCTCCATGCCCATTGATACAATAAGGCGTCCCTACACGCGCATAGAGCAAGCGCAGGTAGTCATTGATCTCTGTTGCCGTCCCCACTGTAGAACGGGGGTTTTTACTGGTCGTTTTTTGGTCGATGGAAATAGCTGGACTCAAGCCATCAATGGAGTCCACATCTGGTTTTTCCATATTTCCTAAGAACTGCCGGGCATAGGCCGATAAGCTCTCCACGTAGCGGCGCTGGCCTTCTGCATAGAGGGTATCAAAGGCCAGACTGGACTTTCCAGAACCAGACAAACCCGTCACCACGACTAATTTGTCCCGTGGAATTTCCACATCTATATTTTTTAAATTATGGGCGCGTGCCCCATGAATGACAATTTTATCTTGCATGTTCTTACTCTAATCACCTTTTTGTTAACCTCCATTATAACAAATTTTTTAGTATTCTTTTATCCAAAACCGTCCTTTTTCTGATATAATGTTAAGGTGTAAAAAAACAAGGGGAGGCACCATGAAACAGGTCTTTTTATCGACAACGACTGAATTTAAAGAAATAGAGACGCTGGAACCCGGTAGCTGGATCAACCTTGTTAACCCTTCTCAAAGTGAATCGATGGAAATCGCCTCTGCTTTAATATCGATATTGCAGACTTGCGGGCTCCACTGGATGCGGAAGAAATGTCCCGTATGACCATCGAAGACGAATACACCTTGATCATCGTCGACGTCCCGATTAAGGAAGAGCGGAACAATCAGACCTACTACGTGACCATTCCGCTAGGGATTATCCTGACAGAAGAGGCTATTATCACGACTTGCTTAGAGAAATTACCGCTTCTAGATATCTTTATCAACCGACGCTTGCGGAATTTCTATACCTTTATGCGGTCGCGCTTTATCTTTCAGATCCTCTATCGTAACGCTGAACTCTACTTGTCAGCGCTTCGTACCTTGGATCGCAAAAGCGAGCAGATTGAAAGTCAATTGCACAAATCAACGCGTAATGAAGAGCTGATTGAGTTGATGGAGTTGGAAAAAACCATCGTCTACTTTAAGGCCTCTCTAAAAACCAATGAGCGCGTGATCAAGAAATTGACCAGTGCTACTAGTAACATCAAGAAATACCTAGAAGACGAGGATCTGTTGGAAGATACCTTGATCGAAACCCAGCAGGCCATCGAGATGGCAGACATTTATGGAAATATCCTGCACTCCATGACCGATACCTTCGCATCGATCATCTCCAACAACCAGAACAACATCATGAAGACCCTGGCACTCGTTACCATTGTCATGTCCATTCCGACCATGATCTTTTCGGCCTACGGGATGAACTTCAAGGACAATGAGCTTCCGCTCAACGGCGAGCCCCATGCCTTCTGGCTGATCATTTTCATCGCCTTTGCCCTGACCGGGTCTCTCGTCGTCTACCTCATCCATAAAAAATGGTTCTAACACCTACTAATAACACTAAGGAGTATTTATGTCTCAATTTGATTTAACTCAATTAAGTAAAAAAAATCAAGAATTTATCCGCATCGCCAAACACCAATTGCTTGAAAACGGAAAGACAGAGGAAGAAGCAGAAAGCCTCATCCAAGAAATTTTACCAGCTATCCATGAAAACCAAGGAAAAGGAATTCCGGCACGGACCCTTTTTGGTGCTCCAACTGTTTGGGCGAATTCTTTCAGCGAGAAAGAACGCTATGAAAAAGAGCATCCGAAATTAAACGATGCTCCCTCTCTCATGATTTTGGATTCCTTCCTCTTTATCTTTGGTGTTTTTGCTGCGATTAGCGCCTTTATGAACTTGGTTGCACCGCGTCGTACTGGCTATGGTTTGATCACCTTGATCCTTGGAAGTTTGACAGGGGCTCTGCTCTTGTATCTCATGTACTACTTCTTCTATCAGTATATGGATGGCACAAAAGATCGCAGTGAGCGTCCCTCTCTTTGGAAATCCATGCCGATTCTTGTTGGAGTCATGTTCCTTTGGGTCATTGTCTTGTCCTTTACTTCCTTACTCCCACAAGTTCTCAACCCAACTATTCCAGATGTTTTTGCCATCGTTTTAGGAGCTCTAGCGCTTGTCCTTCGCTTCTACCTCAAGAAACGCTTTAATATTAAAAGTTCGAGCACAGCACCTGCAACTCGACGCTAAAAAGAAACGGATGAAGTTTTCATCCGTTTTTGTTTTACTGTATTTCCCTGTTCAACCTTTTTGAAAAATAGAGGACTAAGTCATCATTGTTTTCACAAGAACTGTAAGGGGCCAAGGGGTGATCCCTAAACCAAACTCCAGATCCATCTGGGATATAGCCCCGTTTGACATACAGTCTTTGAGCTGGGCCATAACCCGAGTGTAAACCAACCCCTAAAGTAACATTCTCTGATAGTAGCTGGACTCTTTTTTCTGCCTCCTCTAAGAGTTGATTCCCAATCCCTCGATTTCTAAATGGTTCAAAAACATTAAAATCAGATAGTTCAGGATAGACTCCCACGAAAGGGCCGTGCTTGGCAACAGGCAATATAGTGATATAACCTGCCACAAATCCATCCGACTCAGCTACTAATACGTCCCTCTCTCTATTCTCCTGTTCCTGAAAATAGCTAGTCAAGATATCCTCTCTACCTGGCCACCCTTGGTGGATAAAGGCTTGAGAGATGTGCTCAATATCTGCCTTTATCATCCTCCTGATGATTACACCTTCCTTCATGTTGCGCTCCTTGATACCTTTCTCTCCATCATTATAGCATAATTAGAGCTTGGGAAAGGTCAAAGAGCTTCACACGGACCTAACTCACTATCACATTTCTATGCTCGCAAAAAAGATCCAAAAGGGTCTGAAAAAGAGGTCCCCTGGACCTGAAAAAAAGACCCGTAAGGGTCTTTTCTTTAATCTTCGTTTACGAAAGGCATCAAAGCCATTACGCGAGCGCGTTTGATAGCTGTTGTTACTTTACGTTGGTTCTTCGCTGAAGTTCCAGTTACACGACGAGGAAGGATTTTCCCACGTTCTGAAACGAAACGGCTAAGAAGCTCAGTATCTTTGTAATCGACATATTCGATTTTGTTTGCTGCGATGTAATCAACTTTTTTACGGCGTTTGAATCCGCCACGACGTTGTTGAGCCATGTTTAATTCTCCTTTATAGTTTTAATTCGTTAAACCCATTCTTAGAATGGAAGATCGTCGTCTGAGATATCCATTGGATTAGCTCCAAATGGATTTTCTTCACGACCAAAGTTTGGCGCTGCATTGCTTGGTTCAGATCCACCAAAGCTTGGGGTTGCATTTCCAGCAAAACCACCATTGCCTGATGAATAGCCACCACCTGCATGCCCTTCGCGTGCTGCACGGCTTTCCAATAGTTGGAAGCTGTCTGCTACGACTTCAGTGACATAAACACGTTGACCTTGCTGGTTTTCGTAATTACGTGTTTGAATGCGACCGGTAATCCCAATCAAAGCACCTTTCTTAGCCCAGTTGGCTAAGTTTTCTGCTTGCTGACGCCAGATCACACAGTTGATGAAATCGGCTTCGCGCTCTCCATTTTGACTCTTGAAGTTGCGGTTGACAGCTAGGCTGAAAGTAGCAACTGCTTGATTGCTTGGAGTGTAGCGAAGTTCAGCATCACGGGTCATACGACCGACAAGTACAACATTGTTAATCATAAGTCACCTCTGATGATTTCTTACGCGTCAACTTTTACGATCATGTGACGAAGAATGTCACCGTTGATTTTTGAAAGACGGTCGAACTCGTTAAGAGCTACAGCGTCGTTCGCTTCAACGTTTACGATGTGGTAAAGTCCTTCACGGAAATCTTGGATTTCGTATGCAAGACGACGTTTTTCCCAATCTTTTGATTCAACAACAGTTGCACCGTTGTCAGTCAAGATAGAATCGAAACGTGCTACCAAAGCGTTTTTAGCTTCTTCTTCAATGTTTGGACGAATAATATAAAGAATTTCGTATTTAGCCATTGATAATGTTCCTCCTTTTGGACTAATGACCCCCTGTCTTTGCAAGGGGTAAGTGAGGTTTACTCACAAGAAACTATTATACCAGACTTTTCGAACAAAGGCAAGAATTATCTTTAGGATTTAAAAAATGATTTTGGACGTCCCCTTCGAGAAAAAAGAAAGAAATGTCCTAAAAAATGACATTTTATAGAAGAAACTATTCCCACTCTTCCTCTCCTTTCCTTAAAGAAAACTGATATCAGTTAGCTTTAAGCTTGAGTCTTTATACTAGCTACAACAAATCTCAAGAAACGAGGAACGATTATGAATTATCTTATCATCCCCGCCTATCAACCGGATCTGAATCTTGTCAAACTGGTTCGCTTGGTCCACGCTAAGAGCGATCTCCACATCATCGTGGTCGACGATGGGAGTGACGCTGACAAGAAAGTGATTTTTGACAAATTAGAGGGTCTTGCGACAGTTCTGACTCATGAGCACAACCAAGGAAAAGGACAAGCACTCAAGACTGCTTATGCCTACATCCTAGAAAGAGGCACCTATGGAAGCATTGTTACAGCTGATGCAGACGGTCAGCACAAAATTTGGGATATTTTCAGGGTTGTTAACCAATCTCAAGAGCATCCTGGAACACTTATTCTAGGAGCCCGCGCCTTCTCTGGAAAAGTTCCTTTGCGTTCTGCTTTCGGAAATAAATTGACTCGTTTCTTGTTTAAGCAACAAACAGGGGTGGCGGTCAGCGATACCCAAACGGGCTTACGGGCTTTCACTACGAATCTCTTGCCTTTCATGCTTGAGGTTGACGGTCAGCGTTATGAATATGAAATGAATGTTCTCCTCGCAGCAAGCAAGTCCTTCCCCATCGTGGAAGTTCCCATCGAGACGGTCTACATCAATGACAACGAAGGCTCCCATTTCCGACCTATTCGAGACGGCCTCATGATCTACAAGGACATGTTCAAGTTTGCCCTCTCCTCTCTGAGTAGTTTTATCGTTGACTATCTGGTCTACGCCTTCTTCCTCTTCGTGATGATGGCCGTGCCCATTAGTCTACGTATTCTCCTAGCGAATGGGATCGCTCGTGTGACGAGTTCCATCTTTAACTACTCAACCAATAAGCACCTGGTCTTTAAGAATAAAGACAGTGTCGCTAAAACTGGAAGTGGCTACTTTGGTCTAGCTCTTGGCCTCTTTATTCTCGATACGCTCTTGATTCGACTCTTCTATACTGCTTTCGGGCTCAATCTCCTGATCAGTAAGATTGTCGTCGGCTTCCTCCTCTTTCTGGTCTCATGGGTGATCCAGAAAAAAGTGATCTTCAAAGAAAGGACTGCTCCCCACCATGAAATTCTTTAAAAAATCCTACACCTATGCTGCCTGCTTTGGCCTTCTTTTGACCAGCAGTTTTAGCTACTCTATGCTCAAGACCTTTGTCTTATCCGATGCCATCCAAACCGTAAAAGCTACGACTACGGACACCAAGGCAGCCAAAAAAGCAGCTGCATCGGCTACAACGACTGATACTAGCTATTCAGATGACAATATCCAGGTGAGCCTAACAGAAAAAACGGTTGAAAATACCCAGGTTTACATCGCAGATATCACAGTCAGCTCATCTGACTACCTCAAAACAGCCTTTGCACAAAACACATACGGAACCAACGTGACTGCTAAGACCTCTGTCACAGCTGCCAACAACAGTGCCATTCTAGCAGTGAATGGTGACTATTACGGGGCTAACAGTACAGGATACGTCATCCGAAATGGAGTGGTCTACCGCGATACCGTTCGGGAAGATTCAAGCAATGGTGACCTAGCCATTTACAAGGATGGATCCTTCAAAATTATCTATGAAGATGAGATCTCTGCGGATCAATTGGTCAAAGACGGGGTCGTCAATCTCCTCGCTTTCGGTCCTTCCTTAGTTGAAAATGGAGAAATTACCGTCGATACCAACTCAGAGGTCGGGCAATCTATGGCATCAAATCCACGGACAGCGATTGGGATCATCGATGAAAACCACTACATTATCGTCGTGTCAGACGGACGGACTTCAGAAAGTGAAGGCCTGTCTCTCTACCAATTAGCAGAAGTGATGAAGTCTTATGGCGTTAAAACAGCCTACAACCTTGATGGTGGTGGATCTTCTACCCTTTACTTCAATGGCCAAGTTATGAACAAACCAACAACAAATGGTACTATTTCAGAAAGGGCGGTGAGTGACATTGTCTACATCGGTTACTAATCCTATTAAACAACGGTTGAAAAAAACGATTCTCTGGTATACTCTGATTTCAGCTTTCTTCTTTGTCGGAAGTCGCATCTATGAACATTTTAGTTTTGGCGAAACCTCCGCCTTCATGCACTACCTCTTCTTGATTTCCTTTGATCGGTGGCGCCCTACTAGTGCTTCTACAGTTGATGGTGAAAGGCTTCTCTCGCCTGAGTCTCAATCTTTGGAATTCAGGAGTGGCTACGCTCACAGCCGGAGCCCTCTACCGAGGGATTGTCAACCTCTCTGGTCGATCTACCACAATGGATCAACCCTATTATTACCTTGGAGTTGCCTTTCTAGCACTAGCTCTGATCAGCCTCTTCTTTGTCCGCAGTGTCTGGGTGGAGAAAACAGCCTAAGATCTCAAAAACGTCCGTTTCTTTATAGAACGGACGTTTTAGATTTGAAGTAAAAAGTATTCTGAGAAACTTTCCTTAGGGTGAGTTTTTTTAATATGACCCTATTAGAAATAGTGGGAAAATATGAAAAAAAGCCCTTTAAAATGAGGCTTTTGAGGTGTATTTCTTTTTTTTGGTAGCTAATTTGGTAGCCAAATAGATTTAGTCGATAAAATCACTTGATATGAGATTGAGTTTATCTGTTAATTCGGAATCAGCGTTTGGGTATAAATGACTATAAATACTAAGTGTAGTTTTGACATCAGAATGACCCAATCGTCTTTGAATATATAGAGCATTTACGTTATATTCATTAATGAGTAATGATGCGTGAGAGTGTCTCAAACCTTGGGTTGAATGTATTTAACACCTGCACGTTTAGAGTATTTTATAATCTGGTCTCTAATACTACGCTTACGATATGGATTTCCATCAAGTGATAGAATGAATGGTATCTTGTCAACTTTTGCTTGTCGTTCTTTCCATTCCTTAAGTACGTTTAGAGTGTTATCATCAAGCCCAATGGTTCGTCTGGAGCTTTCCGTTTTTAGTTTGTTACGCCGAACCCAATTTTCACGGTTTATGTACTGTAAGTTGTGATTGATTGCTAGAGTTTTCTTTTCAAAATCTACATCTTCCCAATAAAGAGCAGTCGCCTCATTTACACGCATTCCCGTAAAATAATATAACCAAAAAAGTGTATAAACAAAGTGCTCAAAATAACTCTTTTTATCAAGTGATTGTATTACTTTTTGGAACTCGTCTTTTGTCCAAAAATCTATATGTTTTTTTATGATTGGAATTGGACTGATATTACTTGTGGGAATTTCATGAAAAATCAACCCATATTTTTTCGCAGTTTTCAAAACTTGATTAAGCAATGTCATCTTGTTTCTTGCATATGAATTTGAATATCTCTCTAATAAACCGTTTCTATAATTAATCACATCATAAGTAGTAATTTCTCTAGGTTTTTTCTTACCAAAGTATTGAATAAATTCATCGAATATAACTTGACGTCTGTGTTCGAGATCCGGACTTGTTGTAGCGTAATAATTTGGCATAAAAACTTCTTCCATAAACTGCTTAAAAGTCCATTGAGTATGCTTAATTCCTCCTTTTTGTTGTATCTTATTCAAGGCTCTTGTACGTGCTTCAAAGGCTTCTTTTGCGGTTTGAAAACCACGTCTACGTTCTTGATAAGGTTTACCAGTAGCTAGGTCAACTCCAGCTTTAAAATAATAAGTATATTTGCCAGTCTTATCATCTTTCGTAACACCGGTATATCTAGTTTTTGACATGTAGTTCCTCCAATCCAAGTATCTCTGCTACAACTGATACTGGAACTGTTCCAAGTCCTTTATTATTATAAAAATCGAATCCACGTTCAACCATAATATGTTTTGCTTGCCGTAAAATATTATAAGCAGTCCATTTTGAAAACCCTAAGTCCATAATTTCTTGTACTGTCATAGTTAGTTTATCGTTCATAAGTCAATTTCTCCTTTACTAGTAAGTTCTAGGAATTCTCCTATTAATTGTTTGAGTTCATTATTTAATCGTGGGGTTTGTTCTTTAAGTGCATCTTGTAGTTCTAAAGAAAATGAGCTACTATCAAATGCTTTTAGGTGTTTTCTAAGTCTGGTCTTTTTCACTCTAATAGTGTTAGGTTTGAGGTAGGGGAATAATTCGGGTAAGAGTGCTGGTTCATGAAGAAAAATATAGGCAAATGCTTTGCTATCATCTGGAACACTCGAAAGACTAAAGAAGCTAAAATTCTCCAATCGTTTAGAAATCTCTGAAATGGTTTCTTCATTTATAGCCTTTGTCCGAAGTTGGAACTCTAATCGCCACCAAAAAGGCTTACTCTCTATATTTAATTTATCAGCTCTTTTATGACTTAATACCTCTATATTCTTATTGTACAAACGTACTTGAACGTTGCTACCACTTGCACCCCAGTATTTACTTTCTATATTTCCCCCTCTACCGTAGAATATTTTATGACTAACCCCTCCTTTGATATGTTGTAAAAAAACTATTTCTGGCCTATTGAAGATATCAAAAGCAAGATCTAATCGTGACAGTCTAATTTCTAATCGATTTAATCGAGCGTAATTCATAATCTGCCTCCACACTTGTAACCCCTCAAATTCTTTTAGTGAGTTTGGGTTGAAGTCTAGGCGTATGACTTGATAACCACCATAATCCGATAGTTGAAAGAAAATTAGATTTATACTATCTTCGTTTATCGTTTTTATAAAGAGTAAAAATAGTCTTCTCTTAGATTTTTCTTGAATACTAAATTCTTGAATTATATTATCGAGTGATTTTTCGTAATTCACGAAATATTCGTCTAAGTGATTGGTTCTCACTATCAAAGATTACTGTTAATCTGTCAATACTGATATAAATAGATTTTTTTCTAGTTCTGATAAATCTACTTTATTTTGATATTCTCGTAGAGATTGAATGGTATTTTTTTCAATGTAACGCCTCCTTTCTATGCTTAAAAATCTGCGTAATTCGTTGCTACTATTGATTTTTGCCAATGGCTCGTTACTTAGGACGTTGCCTTAAGTGTATCGGATTGCTGGCTGTTAGAAACGCCAGCTTTTATGTTAGAGATTGGGAGAACTTCGAGCTTCGGGCGCTCTGCCTTCGGCTTGCGCCCTTGCACTTGTCTCCCAATCTCTAATTTATTAGTTTTTAAACTACTCAAAATACTTGTCTAGAAAACTCGAGAGCAGTTCAAGTGCTCGAAGTTCAATTTCTTCGTCTCGAATATCGTTAAATACATCATCATTTACTTGAATATATTCTTCTAAACTAGGCGAATAAAAAAAGAATGAGTATTGTTAATTTTGTTGTTTTGAAATGCCAATTGTGTTGATGTCATAATATCCTCAATCTAGCCATATCTCACTTTTTATGGACTTTTTATTACCATTTTGGTATAATTGTATTGGTTTTAAACGAAAGCCTCAGAACGCTTTGCAGAGCTTTCTGGGGTGTTTTTGCATACTCATAAATTTAACTAGTATCACTTATTTTGTATGCTTTGTTTTTGTATAACCATTTTGGTTATATAAGTATAATACAACCATTTTGGTTATAAGTCAATAGAAAAACGAAAGGAATTTTAAAATGTTAAAAGACAATATAAAAAAAGCCCGACTAGATGCAGGACTTACTCAATTAGAAGTTGCTGAAAGTTAGGTGTAGCTCAAGCCCAGTACGCTAGGTGGGAAAACGGAGGGAGAAATCCGAAAGATGAAACAGTAGAAAAATTAGCTGAAATCTTTGGTACATCTTTTGAGATTTTAAAAGGACGTGATGACGGACTAGAAGAAATTGTTAGTTTATTGAGAGAGTATGAACTAACCGAAGAAGACAAAAAAGAAATTATTACTTTTTTAGAAAACTTTCTTGCTAATAAGAAAGAGGCTCATTGGAAAAGAGACAAAAATTTAAGAGATATTTTGTAAATGTCACTTTGTGTGAACATGAGTGAATTTGAGTTTAGAGAATGATAGGAGATTGTTTACAATGATAAGTTTAGAGTTGATGTCTGAAGAAAATAGCATAGATGTTTATTCTTTTGAAAAAGAAAATAGAGAGTATTTTGAGCGAAGTTTACCTCCTAGACCAGCTCACTATTTTGATTCAGAAAGTTTTAAAGAAATTACAAGGGAATTGTTAAGGGAACAAGAGAATCATGATGTCTACATGCATCTTATTAGAGATGCACAAGGTATTATGGTTGGAAGAATCAATTTAAGTGTTTTAGGGAAGGATAGAAAAACAGCAGAACTTGGATATAGGATTGGAGAAAATGTTACTAATTTAGGATATGCCAGCGAAGCGGTTAAACTCGTTTTAGAAAAGGCCTTTACTACTTATGGTTTACATAAGATTATCGCGGGGACGGCAACGTACAATCTGGCTTCTCAGAGAGTGCTTTTAAAAAATGGTTTTACCTTTAGTAAAATCATAGAAAATGACTTTCAAATGAATAACGAGTGGATTAATACGGCAGTATTTGAGATAAGGAATCTATAGCATCATCATTACCAGACGTTTGCCAAACCTCAACATTTCTAGTAGACATTCGTCTACTTTTTTAAGTGTACTTGGTTCGTATTTTGTAAGCACTACTTCAAGTCATTATGATTGGGCGATGAAGAAATTAAAAGCACATCAAAAAAATTGTAAGAAAAAATAAGCAGATATGGTATCTTTTTGGTAGCTAAACAGACAAAATATCTTGTTTTTTGCAAATAATACTTAAAAAGAATGTTGATTTATCAGCATTCTTTTTCGTTTCAAATCGATTCTCGGAATTATTACCTTGGAGTTGCCTTTCTAGCACTAGCTCTGATCAGCCTCTTCTTTGTCCGCAGTGTCTGGGTGGAGAGAACAGCCTAAGACATCAAAAACGTCCGTTTCTTTCTAGAACGGACGTTTTAGTTTGAAGTCAAAGTATTCTGAGAAACTTTCCTCAGGTGAGAACGGACGTCAGCGAACTTCTTCAAAGTTCCATGACTTAGTTTTGAACCTAAGGTTTCAAAACTCCCGAGTGCTTGAAACAATATTGTTTCAAGCACTTTTCTCACGGCGGAAAGTCCCAGTAAGGAGTAAATGATATCTATTGCAGAATCATTTAATTTTTATGCAAAAACAGTTTGTATACTTTCTATCCCCAGTTAACCTTCACGTTTTTTGCTAGCTACAAAGCCTGCTAAAGCTAGTGAGGTCATGCCAAAGAGGCTAAGGACTGTTGAAGCCAAGGCTTCTTGTCCTGTTTTTGGAAGACCAGTTGCTGGTGTAGCAACTACTTCAGCTTGACCGCCTGTATGATAAGTGACAGCGACTGGTTTGTTTGTTGCCACTTCTTTTGTTTCGCTTGCAGCTGGTTGAGCTGGAGTTCCTGGACTTTCGGATACTACTAGTTGGTCTGGGGTCACTGGGGTTTCTGCTTGACGACTTGGCACTTCATCTATCACTAGTGTCGGATTTTCTGGTTGAATCCATGGTTCCACAATCGCTCCACTATGCACCTCTGGATTTGGCTTGATAACGTCTTTGACCAAAGAAAGAAGATGGTAGTTGATCCGATTGCTCACTTCATAAAGGAAATCATTTTCCGCAACACGATAGCCTGCCGGGAGATCCACATGGACACGATAGGAGCCATTCATCAGCATCGTCTCAAAGCGCAGAAGATCATAGATGCTTTGTGGGAGAAGTCGGCTGATACCGTCATTCCCTACCACTTTTACAACCGTTCCTGCAGGGACCGGCTGATCAAATCCAATGGTCAATTTGTTTTCATCTAAATAATGGAAAGCAAAGGTTACTTTTGGATGTGGATTTTCAGGTGAAACGATCACCTTTTTCACCAGCTCTGTTCCCCAATCATAATGGTAATCAGATAGGGTGATCTTGGCTGTATAAGTACCAAAAGGCAAGTCTGGGAAGCTACCACCATTGTAGGAAGCATTGAACTCTCCTTCCACTACACGTCCTTGGTCGTCCACCACTTGGTAACGAACGACGGATGGATAATAAGAAATGACTTCGCCACTGCTATCTGTGAAGACGACTTCTAAGGTGCCCTTTCAGCCCTTGGTTTTTCAGACTCTGTCTCACTTGGTTGTTCATCTGAACTGGCTTCATTCGTCGAAGTCGTTGCCTCTACTTTCTTTCCTTCGATGTCCATCTCAGTGGTATTGTAGACCTTATCCCAGATGGTATAGCGAACAGTAGAAGGGTCCACCCCTTCCGGAAGCAGATAGCTACCATCCTCTTGGGGTTCCAAGGCCACGGTTTCCCCATCTTTGACATAGGACAGATAAGTCCCTGCTAAGCCACTACCGGTTTCAAGTACCTTACCTGGACGGAAAATCCGTGTTGCTGGATCGTACTGAGCACTTCCAGACTCGATACTTGGAGCCGTATTGTCAATCTTAACCTTGAAGTTAAGCTCTTGTTGCTTGGCACCTGAAGCAGTTGGACGGTAGGTGATCACAAATTGGTATTCCCCATCTGGTAATTGCTTGCCGTCTTTGTCCAAGCCTTCCCAAGAGATTTCATAAAACTCTTCACTGCGATTCCCAATCCGGTAACTCCAATCTGTCTTACGGTGGACTTCATTTCCGACCTCGTAAATCGGGTTGGTACGAGTTGTGTCATCCTTCTTGTAGACTGATAGGTGGACATTTTCAACATTGCGAAGCATGACGGCTTTTACCTTGATACTATCAAAGCTGGAATCGTTGTTTGGAGAGAAGTAGAGTTGATCCCCGTCAAAGCGATCCCCATCCTGACCAAGAGTTTTGGCTACGGATTCTCCATTTTCATAGACATAACTAATCAAAGAGGTAAAGTGATTGTCTGGATGACGCTCTGGAGTTTCTGGGACTTTTCCATCTGGATAATCGGTCTTATCCTTGTAGTAGTAAAACGGCTTGTCGCTACCTGTATATTCGTAGATAGGCTTTTCAATGCCACGCAGATTTTGGTAATCCCCATGGAAACCAACATAAGGGAGGCTGACCAGATGTTTGGGTACCGGCATCTTTGACCAGTACATAACCTTCTAAGAAATAACCATTTGCCATTTGCTTGCTGAGCTCTTCCTTGTACTTGCTCGCATCAACCGTTACATGGATGGTCCGCTGACCATTGGCTGGAACAGTAATAGTTTCCTTGCCATCTATGGTTTCTAATAGACGAGGATGGAGGGTGAATTTGCCATCTTGAACTTGATCTGTCTGAAGAGTGGTTTCATATCGGACAAACTTATCTTGATTGGAAAGATTGTGGATGGTCACATCAAATTCAAAGGTATCTGTGACATTGCCAAGTGTCAGGCTACTTTTAGCATCTTTTGCTGTCACATAGAGGTCTCCTAGAGCTGCTGCTGTGACATCCATGACCCCTGCTCCTTGCTGACGAACAGAGGAATAGGCATGTGTTTCCTCATCTACATGAGGGATCGCTGTACTCATAGTCATTTGTTTGACTAGAACCTGTAGTTGTTCTGGGCTAAGATGAGGGAAGCGCTCCTTCAAGGCTTGTTTCACCAGTGCAGTGGCTCCCGCAGCATGAGGAGAGGCCATGCTGGTTCCCCTATCCATATAGTACTCTCCATTATTAACAGATGAGTAGATCATTCCTCCTGGAAGGGTGACATCCGGTTTGAGATCCCCATCAGCTGATAGTCCCCAAGAAGAGAAGTCGGATAATTGATTGGCTGCGTCGTAAGGCACCCGTTTGAATTTATTGGCAATATGGAGCTGGTAATCATTGGCATGTTGAGCCAAAACAAGTCCAGCAGCGTGGCCAATAACCCCAACTGGGAATCGTTCTCCGAGCCCTTCTAAATCAAAGCCTACAGGATTATTTCCCTGTTCCTCCGTTTGGTAAAAGATCACACCTGTAGCACCAGCTCTTTTGAGCTCTTTGACCTTGTCCACATCCGAAACTTCGCCGCCTCGCTCCGTAAGGACTAAGTGCCCATTGATACTATCTGCTTGGTAGTGGTCGATCCCTCCCTTGTCCACATGGAGATAGCTTTGAGGGATCGTCGTGCGAAAAGCGTCGCGTTCTACAAAGGAATGCATCGGAATCTTGCCATCTGGGAAGTCCACGGAACCTTTTAACGCATCTATGGTCAGGCTTGCTTCTGTCGACTCATGCTTGGTGAGACTATTAATAGACGCGACTGAGATGACATTTGGATTGACGGATGGCGTCCCTGTCATTCCATAATCTGGTGTGGTGGCCAGTGGTTTGCTGTGCCAGAAGCCATTAGTCGCCATATTGGTAGAGGCAACTGTAATGGTTACTCCCGCCTTTCTTGCTGTATCAAAGGCCTGGCGGGTGATCTCTCCAGCATCATATACAGAACCTGATGCTGTTCCCAAACTCATATTGATGGAATCCGCCCCTAATTTGACCGCATCTTCTACCGCCTTAGTGTAGATGAAATTTGAACTTGACCGCCCTTGGTATCTGAGAAAACACGTAGAAACATCAGTTGGGCTTCTGGAGCAACACCACGGATAATTTCACCATTTGGAGAGGGTTGAGAGGCGTTTCCCACAGCAGTTCCTGCTACGTGAGCCCCGTGTGAAATTGGATCTTCTTCTTTGACATTGTCATCCATATCACTGTAGTTATGAATGTAGACAATTTTATTGTTGTACCATTTACCGTAAGTGATCCCCGCTTTTTTCTTAGCCTCTTCAATTTCCGCCTCACTCTTGTACTTGGCCTTACTGATATCTGTTAGACGGAAAACATCATGGGCAGGGTCCACACCGGAATCAATGATCGCAACTACCTGCCCTTGACCCTTGATTCCCTTATCCCAGAGTGGTTGTAAATTGATCAGACTATTTTCTTCACTGACCTTGGTCGTAGTTGAAGTCGGTGATGCAGGTGCGGGCTGTGTTTCCGCCACTCTGGTCCGACCAAGTGGAGCATAATCTACAGCATCCACACGCGCTAGTCCCCGAATCTTTTTAGCATCTCCATAAGTCGTCTCTAGAGCCAAGCCGTTAAAAAGCAGATTAAAGTCATACAATTTTTTGAATTGAATAGATTGCTTTTCGAGCTCTTTCAAAAACTGTTCATGATCCTGATTGGTTTTTTCAATGCGAGTTTCTTTTGAAGTCGGAGATACCTCTCCAATCCCATCAGAAACCTTTTCTTTCAAGCGAACCAGGATCTCAACTGGGCTTGTTTCTTCTAAATTTTCCTTTACTGGTTCAATAGGGGTCGTAATTGGAGCAGCAACCCCATTTTCGTTTGGTGCTTCCGCAACTGAAGGTGAAGCCTTCTCTGCCTTTACTTGATTTGTAGTCGAACTGCTTGTATCGATTGAAGATGAAGGTAGAGACTGATTTGTCTTTTCCTTACTCTCAATCTCAGCTGTAGCAAGGTTCTTAGAAGCAACATCTTCTATAACTGAAGCGGGCGTACTGTCCTTAGTAGCCGAAAGTGGTTCTGCCGTTTTCTCATCTGTTACTGCGGTTTCTGGCACCACTACAGAAGGCTCTACGACAGAGGGTGTTGGTACGATCGTATCAGCTGAAACGGCTGAACCCATTAGAAAGGTACCAATCAAAACAGAAGCGACTCCAATTGCGTATTTACGAATGGAAAAACGCTGTTGTCGATGAAATTCCATAAAAACTCCTTTTTACACACTAGGTTAAGGTAGCTTCACACTACCTTAACCCTTATTTTATCCTTGCAACTAAACTAATAGAAGATTATCCTTGATCTGGACGATTTTTCTTCAAGCGGATAGCACCAAAAGTGAGAAGAAGAACCATCAAACCGATCATTCCTGTTTGTTCATTTTCTTGTCCTGTATTTGGAAGAGAAGGTGATGATTGACTTGTAACCTCCTTAGTCGACGGATCCATTTCTGATACTCTTTCAAGATCTTTCTGGAACATTGGACGGATATCTGTCTGTTTCGCGACTATTGGATGTGTCTCGTTTTCATCTGGCCGTTTTCCTTTTTCACCTTCTTGCGTCGTCGTTGACGGTTGAGGAGATGGAATAGGAGAAGATGGAACAATCGGATCCTCTACCTGATCATCTGAAACTTCGACAAAACTAGTTAAGTAGCGATTAATGCGCTCACCTACTGTATAGAAGAAATCATTCTCTACTGCGCGATAACCTTTTGGCAAATCAATATGGATCTGATAATCTCCATTAACTAGAATCTTTTCAAAGGTCTTTGGTTCGTAAGGGTTTGATCCAACTCCACTTTTTGCCCCGTCCTTTTATCGGTGGCAAAGACACGGGTTCCGTTTGGAAGCTCTTTATCAAAGACAAGATCAAAGCGATTTTTATCAATATAATGATAGACAAATTTGACCACACCTTCTGGATGCTCTTTGCTCAATTCCACCGTTACCGTTGTTGGAGATACCCAAGAGTAGTTTTGGTCTTGACCGACGACTTTTACAGTGTAGGTTCCAAATGGAAGAGTTGGTAATGGATCTTCATAATAAATATTAAATTCCTTATCAACCCGATTTCCTCGACTATCAAATACTTGGTAACGCATCATTTCTGGATATTGATTGGTCGCTTCTCCTTTTTCATTGACAATTTGTACCTCTAAGCGTCCCACTGTGGCTTCACTAGTTTCATGTGTCGGACTTGCTTCCTCTGTTCCAGTATTTTCTGTCGTCACCTCGTCTGAAACGGTCTTTCCATCCAGAGTCATGGTATTGGTATTATTGACCCGGTCCCAAATATAGAAGCGTACTGTTTCTAGATCCACTCCGTCAGGGATAAGATAGGTTCCATCTTCGTTTGGAGTGATTTCTACTTCCTGACCATCTTTTTGGTAAGAGAGGTATTTACCAGCTAGCCCACTACCCGTTTCAACAATCTCACCTGGCTTAAAGAGGCGGGTTGTTGGATCATACAGATCCTTGGTGTTAGCCAATTGTGGCACTTGCTTATCGACCTTGACCTTTAAGACAATCTCTTGAGGTTTAGCACCTGGTGTGCTTGGACGATAAGTGACCACATATTGATAGTCCCCATCTGGCACAAGCTGATTGTTTTTATCTTTTCCACTCCAACGTGTCGCATACAGAATCTTACTACGATCATTGATTCGCCAGCCATAATCTGATTTCTTCTGGCTCTCATTGCCTTTTTCAAAAATTGGATGTTCTCTCTTGACGTCATCCGCACGATAAACCGTCAAATGAATATTGTCCACATTTCTTAAGACCACTGCATTGAGTTTAACACTATCATAGGATCCATCCCCATTTGGCGAGAATACGAGACTATTTCCATCATAGTGCCCGTCTTTTTCTCCCAAGACAACTTGTACTTTTTTGCCCCCTCTCCAAATAGAGCTGACTAAGGCAGTAAAGTGATCCCCTGGGTCTTTTTCAGGGTGCTCCGCTTTTTCATTTGCGTAATAATAGAATGGTTTTTCATCCCCAGTGAAGGCATAGATGGGTTTTTTTCAATTCCTGGTAAATCTTGATAGTTTCCTTTAAAACCAATATATGGAAGACTCACTAGGTCTTTCTTAGTTTTGGCATCTTTAAAGAAGACAAAACCTTCTAAAAAGTAACCGTTTTTCATTTGATTCGTGAGCTCACTTGTATAGTTACTGGTATTCACAGAAATCGGAACCGTCACACTTCCCATAGCAGGAACATGAATGGTTTTTTCTCCTTCTTGATCCAGTAGTTGGCGCATCTTCAAGGTAATACGTCCATTCTCCACTTGATCGGTATTGACGACCGTATGGTAAGTGAATTCTTTTGCTTCTGAACTAAGATTATGTACAGTGACATCAAACGTGAAGGAATCTTTAACATTTCCAAGGGTCAGACTGCTATTTGCTCCTTTTCCACCTGTTACAAAGACATCGCCAAAAGCTGCAGCTGCAGCATCCATAAGACCAGATCCTTGTTGACGAACCGAGGAGTAACTGTTGCTTTCCTGATCAAAATGAGGCTTGGCTGTACTCATGACTAATTGTCGCAAAAGCGTATGGATTTGCTCTGGGCTATAATTTGGGAATCGTTGTTCTAAGGCTTGCTTAATCAAGGCTGTCGCCCCTGCCGCATGTGGTGTCGCCATACTCGTACCTGCATCTAAGTCGTACGAACCATCTGGGATAGCAGAGTACACATTTCCACCTGGCAAGGTAACATCAGGCTTCAACATTCCTTCAGCGGTTAATCCCCAGCCTGTAAAGTAGAGCATCTTATTCGCTTCACTATAAGGTACTTTCTTGACTTCTTGATGGAAAGTGATCGTATATTCCCCAGCATGTGTGGCTAGCTCTTTCCCGATAGAATGACCAAGTACACTGACAGGATAGAAGGATCCCCAATACCCCATGGAAAGATTTTGAAGGGTATCTCCTTGTTCTTCATTTTGATAAACAAGGACCCCTTTTGCTCCAGCTTGTCTGAGGGCATTGACCTTATCTTCATCTGATACATCGCCACCACTTTCAACCAGTGCAATTTGGCCTTTTACAGCAGCATTTCGATAAGTATCTTCTCCCCCCTTCGGTACATAAACATAAGACTGTGGTCCTTCTACTGGAAAGATCAAGCGATAGACAGGAAGGTCAATCAGACCATTCTGGAATTCTTCCTTATTTTTTAGAGCTGGAACTTCTAAACTAATTTTTGTTTCATGTGTAATGCTATTATTGAAAGCACCAATCGCTAGAACTCCCTTTTCAACAGCTGGTTCATCCATTGTTCCAGTATCCGGTGCATCTGCTTTTGGCTTAGCCTGCCAGTATCCACTCACGGCATAATTCCCTGCTGCGGCATTAATGATAACACCTGATTTTCTTGCAAACTCAAAAGCTTGACGCGTCAACGGATTGGTATCAGCTTCTGCCCCATTGACACCCCCAAAACTCATATTGATAGTATCTGCCCCCAACTTCACAGCATCTTCTACAGCCTTTGCTACAATAAAACCTTGTTCGGTCATCCCTTTCTTATCTGAGAAGACCCGCATAAAGATGAGTTGTGCCTCTGGAGCTACCCCCTTAAGTAGTTCTCCTGTTGGCACTGGTTTTGTTGCATTTCCTACTGCAGAGCCCGCCACGTGGGTCCCGTGCGAACGCGGATCATCCTCCTTGATCTCATCATTCATATCCGAATAGTTATAAGCATAAATCACCTTATCGTTGTACCACTTACCATAAGTAATTCCGGCCTTCTTCATGGCCGCTTCCATCTGCTCTTTATTCTTGTATTTGGCTCTACTCTTATCCGTTAAACTAAAGAAATTATGATCATAGTCTAGGCCAGTATCTAGGACAGCAACCACGCTCCCTTGCCCCTTGATTCCCTTATCCCACAATGGTTGAAGATTAATCAATTCATTTTCATCACTTACCTTGGTTGGGACCAGGGTCGTCTGCTTCTTCGGAAGACTCTGGTTTTCTATAGTTGTAGAAAGAGGGGTAATCTCAACGTTTTCAACTCGAGCTATCTTGCGAATCTCCAAGGCATCCTTGTAATTCGTCTCCAAGACAAATCCATTAAAGACCAAATCAAAATCAGCTAATTTTTTATATTGAATTCCCTTTTCATCTAGCTCTTTTAAAACTGCCGTTTTGATTGGGAGATTATTCCGAATTTGGTCTGCAATACTTGGAGAAGTTGCTACATCCTGTTTTTTCGTCTCCAAACGTACCAAGGCCTGAACACGTGCTTGATCTGTTACAGTTTCCGAAACACCTTCTTTATTGGCTACTGAAGAGTGTTCTGCTACTGGTTTCTCCAGTTCCTCTTTCTTTTCGACTCCCTCCTTTTCAGATTTAGGATTAGAAGCGGAATCTACATTCCCATTTGAATCTGCTGTTTCAGGAGATTTCTCAGGTGTTGGTTGCTCTTGCAAAAAAGTTTCCTTACTTGATTCTTCAGTTGGAAGAGCTTCCTCCGAATTTTTTTCCAAACCAGATAACGGTTGAACCTCTTCTTTCCCTTCTTGTGCTACAATTGCAGGTGGTTCTACCGTTCCCTCCTGTTCCTGCGCTAAAAACAGCCGGACCAAAAAGGCACCCTGACTACCACTGATACTAAACCAACGGCATATTTACGGAAAGAAAATCGTTGTTGTCTGTCATTTCTCATAACCAGACCTCCTTGTTTGTTGTAAGCGTTTACTGCCCCTTCATTTTAGTCCTTCTTTTATGTAAAGTCAATGCGGTCTGTCAAAATCTAAAATAAGTATAATATTTAGTTTATTTCTGACAATTTTTCTTTATCAATAATGAAAGGATGCGATTGGTTTTTGAAGATGAAACCTTTTTGGTAAAGGCACCCCTCTCAATGAAAAACAAAAAGGAAGCCCTCTTAGAGAGGATGCTTCCTAGTTTTGATTAATTTTCTTCACGCTTTTTGCTAGCTACAAATCCTGCTAAAGCTAGTGAGGTCATGCCAAAGAGGCTCAGGACTGTTGAAGACAAATCTTCTTGACCTGTTTTTGGAAGGCCAGTTGCTGGTGTAGCAGCTACTTCTGCTTGTCCACCCGTATGATAAGTAACAGCGACTGGTTTGTTTGTTGCCACTTCTTTTGTTTCGCTTGCAGCTGGTTGAGCTGGAGTTACTGGGCTTTCAGGTTGAGGAGTTGGGGTAGCCGGAGTAACTGGAGCTACAGGATGAACTGGAGCTACAGGATGAACTGGATTTACAGGACTTACTGGATCAACTGGCGTTGGTTGTGGAGTTGGTTGAGGTTCTGGAGTAGGTGTATCTTCTTCCACTTTTTCCACAAATGTCTTGTTGCCTAAAATAGAAGCAGACAACTTCTTCCCTGCCTTATTCACATCTTGGATGTACTGGATAAAGACTTCTGTATCCGGATTGATAGTCCCGATCAATTTGGTGTCGCGGAAGACTGAGAATCCATCTCCACCACCATACAAGAAGTCGTTGATAATCGCCTTGTAGGTCTTGTTGCGATCAATTTCAGTTCCATCTGCCTTGTAAGCTTTCACGACCTTATATGGATTTTCTTCTGTTGCATCCGCTGGTTTTGTATAGGTGTACTTGATCCCTGCCATTTGCAAGAAGTAAAGCTCTTTCTCATCATATTGTTGATCCAAAGCTTTGTAGATTTGGTCCCCAGTGATTTCTACTACTTGGAGGATATTTCCAAATGGTTGCACCGCTTGAGCTGCACCCCAAGTTACTGTTCCGTCTGGTTTTACCACGAGGTCTGCACGGATTCCTCCATTATTGGTGAAAGCAAAGTCAACATCTGGATAACCTGATTTTTTGGCAATATCTAGTTGCGCTGCTGTGACCAAATCTCCAACAGCACTTTCTTTTTGCGCATTCAACTCACGAGTAATATTTTCAGCTTTTTCTGCTGTACCGATTTTTGCTTCTGTTACTTTTTTAACCGTCGCATTGGCATCATCGATGATCGCTTGAACCTTGGCATCTTTTGCTTTGCCTTTCGATGGATCTACCGCAATAATTTTAGCAGTTGGAGCTTTGACAAAGTCAGCTGTATCTGTATCTAGGACTCCACGGACATCCGAGTAGGCTTTCCCTTGAGACGTACCTTGAACGATCAAGGTATTTCCGACCATCCCGTTTGTATATTGGTGGTTATGACCTGCAAAGACAATATCCACTGAGTTTTCAGGATAGATTTGATTTAATTTTTTGATCATGTCTGCAGCCGGACCTTCTGCGACACCGTTTTTACTTGTTGCAGCGACGTGAGCTAAAACGACGATCGCATGAACCCCTTGGTCATTCAATTCGCGGGCATATTTAGCAATTGATTCCGCTTCATCTAAAACACGGTATTGTTCATGATTTTTACGCAAGACGAGATTTGGGAATTCTGTCGTAACGACCCCAATAAATCCAACCTTAACCGTCTTGTCATTCACTGGGATTTCTTTAATTGCATATGGTTTCCAATCAAATGGGATTTTGTTGGTATCTTTGTCCACCAAGTTGGCAATGACAACTTCTTGTTTCGAAGCTTCATGAGGATAATCATCCACAATTTTGTTGAATTGACCAGGCGTTGGGGCTTCCCCCTTCATGATCCGGTTGAATTCACCAAGTCCTTCGTCAAACTCGTGATTACCAAGGGTTCCGTATTCAAAGTTCATTTCATTGAAGACTTTTACAGTCGGTTCATCTTGAAGCAAGGCAGAGTTAGCTGGACTAGCTCCGACCATATCTCCAGCTTGTACACGGATGCTGGCATTTGGCGTTCCTGCATTCTCCGTTTCAAAGTCTTTTTGTGAATCATTTAGATAGGTTGCCAAAGTGGGGCTGTTCCTGCATTCTTCACAGTTTCACCTTCTAAACGAGCTGTCCCAGTTTGTTCCAAGGCGCCGTGGAAGTCATTGACCCCCATGAACTGCACTGGCAATTCATCCGCAAAAACGCTATTAATCGTAAAAACACTGAGACCCGCAACAACCGCTAGGATACTGCTTTTCAAGATAACTTTTTTCTTCATAGAATACTCCATTTTCTAATTTACGCTACTCCTCTAATCAAAAGGAGAAAGTAGAAGAATTGATTTGCTGCAATCAGCTCTTCCATTTTACTATTTTTTCGACTTTACTTCAATGTTTCTCTGAAAACTCTTTCATTTTTTAGAAAATATGTGTTTTCCAAACATCTTTTTTCATTCTTTTTCCTTTTGTTACTTGCTGTTCATCACAAAAGAGGCTGGGACAAAAGTCCTAGCCTCTCAATTATTTTTGGATTGTCGAGCAAGACGCAGTGGTTGAGTGGGCTCTACTACGCTGATTTCATCAGCTTTTACAGCCCTACTCAACTGTGCGGAGGTGGGACGACGAAATCGAATTCTAACGAATTACCGATTTCTGTCCCACTCTCTTTTCTTATTTATTCACGTTTTCCCATTTCCAGTTTTGAACTTCTGGAATGTCGTCTCCGTTTTCACGGATGTAGTCATGGTGGAAGGCGATTGTTTCATCCATCTTCGCTGCAAATGCGCTTGCTGCATCTCCAAGAGCTGCATTAGCTGCATCTTGTGCCAAGTGGAAGCGATCCAACTCAGACATCACACGCATATCAAATGGTGTGGTGATATCCCCGTTTTCACGGTAACCATGTACACGAAGGTTATGATTGTGACGGTTAAAGAAGATATCACGGATCATCCCTTCGTAACCATGGAAGGCAAAGATGACTGGTTTATCAGTTGTGAAGACTTTGTCAAATTCTTCATCTGAAAGTCCACGCGCATCAACGGATGGGTGACGCAATTTCAAGATATCCACAACGTTGACAAAGCGGATCTTCAATTCTGGGAAGGCTTTGTGCAAGATTGTGATAGCTGCAAGAGCTTCTAAGTTTGGCTCAGTACCCTGCAGCTGCAATAACAAGATCTGGCTCTTCATCTGCTGAAACAGTTGATGCCCAATCGATCACCTTGTATCCTTCACGAACCAATTCTTCTGCTTCAGCTGCTGAGTAGAATTGAGGACGTGGGTGTTTAGAAGAAACGATCAAGTTGATCATATCTTCTGCCTTGAAAGCTTCATCCATCACCGCAAGCAAGCTATTGGTATCTGCTGGCAAGTACTCGCGGATATATTCAGGAGTTTTTTTCTGCCAAGTGAGTCAAGATACCTGGATCTTGGTGAGTGTAACCATTGTGGTCTTGTTGGAAGACAGTTGAAGTTGCAATCAAGTTCAAGGCTGGGTAGTTTTTACGCCATGTTGTATGTGTCTTAGACTTACGCAACCATTTGAAGTGTTGAGTAATCATAGAATCCACGACACGAAGGAAGGATTCGTAAGAAGCGAAGAATCCATGACGACCTGTCAAGACATATCCTTCAAGCATACCTTCTGCTTGGTGCTCTGACAATTGAGAGTCAATGACACGACCAGCAGGGCTCAAGGCTTCATCGTAGTCTGGTTTCATACGTCCCTAACCATTGACGGCTTGTACGAGTGAAGACTTCTTGAAGACGGTTTGATTTGGTTTCGTCTGGACCAAAGATACGGAAGTTATCTGGGTTCGCATCTACCAAGTCTGCCGCATACTTACCAAATTCGATCATGTCTTGAGCCATGATTTCACCTGGTGTGTTGAATTGAAGGGCATGTTTCTTCCAATCAGCTGTGTTCATTGGTTTGATCACACCAGCATTTGTGATTGGGTTCATAGCCATTCGACGGTCACCTTTTGGTGCAATTTCAGCAATTTCAGGAACTAGTTTACCAGTTTCGTCGAACAATTCAGCTGGACGGTAAGATTCCAACCATGAAAGAAGGGCATCGACATGCTCCATGTGGTGAGCATCTACTGGGATTGGAACTTGGTGCGCACGGAATCCACCCTCGATTGGTGTTCCTTCCCATGCTTTTGGACCAGTCCAACCCTTAGGAATACGAGCAATCAAGACAGGATATACTGGTTGAGTTGCTTCTTCAGCAGAACCTTTACGAGCTTCTGCTTGGACTTTCTTGATTTCTTCAATTGCTTCATCCAATTTTTCAGCGAACAAAGCGTGGGCAGCTTCATGGTCTTCTGAAATCGCAGTGACATTCGCAAAGATTGGTTTCCAACCAAGACCTTCAAAGAAGAGGGCCAATTCTTCGTCTGTTTTGCGCTCGAAGATCGTTGGGTTGTGGATCTTTCCACCATTGAGGTAGAAGATTGGAAGGATAGCCCCATCGTTGACTGGGTTCAAGAAGGTATTTGACAACCAACCAGCCATCAATGGACCTGTTTCTCCTTCACCGTCACCGATAACTGTGGCAGCAATCACATCTGGATTATCCAATACAGCACCTGCAGCGTGAGAAAGGGCATAACCAAGTTCTCCACCTTCGTGGATAGATCCTGGTGTTTCAGGCGCCGCGTGAGAAGCGATTCCTCCTGGGAATGAGAAGATCTTACATAAGTGTTTGAAACCTTCTTCATTTTGTGGGATGTTTGGATTTAATTCAGTATAAGAACCATCTAAGTATGAGTTAGACACCATTACTTGTCCACCATGACCTGGTCCTTCAATGTAGAACATATCCAAGTCGTATTTGTTGATGGTACGGTTTAAGTGAGCATAGATAAAGTTTTGCCCTGGTACAGTTCCCCAGTGTCCGATTGGGTGAGCTTTCAAGTCATTTTCAACGACTTCGCGCTTCAACAATGGGTTATCTTTCAAGTACATTTGAGCAGCTGAAATGTAGTTGGCTGCACGCCACCAAGCGTCTACTTTATCCAAGTAAGCTTTGCTGTTATAATCGACAGTCATCTTGTCTCCTCACAATTTCTAGACAGGTCTGTTGAACAACCTGTTCGTTTGATTAATAGTTTAAACAATCTGTTTTCACGTCAAACAGATGATATTGAAGAAAATGTTCAATATTACCTCTATTCTATCAAGAATTTCCCTTTTTGTACATTAGAAAGTAAGAAAAATATTCTTTGAACGTCAAATTTTATTTTTCCCACTAAAGCGGTACCATTCCCTAGAATGATACAATTGAAAAAGACTTCGCTGATTTTTTTACAAACCAACAAAGTCCCAAATGAAATGGAGTCGGTTAAATGACTTTTTGACCTTTCTTGTAGACATCTGTCACTAGATTTGTCGCAAAAGAAATAGAAAAAGATAATCTAGATTTGGTGCATCAAAAAAATGGTAATGTCAGCCTGTTTGCCAACATCGAAAAGAGCCGATTGTTTTTAGCACGATCAACTGAATAGGCTGCATTGATGGTCACCGCATTGAGAATTTCTACTGGAGTTAGGCGCATCATGAAGCAAACCCAGATGCATGGCAAACTGGAGATTGGCTGTCGGACAAGACCCTGGGTTGCTGTCCGTTGTTAGGGTAATGGCCATCCCAGCATCCAACATCTTACGAGCCGGTGCATAAGTATCTTCCATCAAGCTAAAGGTTGTGGCTGGTAATAGATTGCCAATCACTTTTGCTGCAGCTAGTTTTTGAATACCTTCATCCGTAATCACCATCAAGTGTTCTGCGCTGGTAGATTCCAATTCAGCCGCCACATCAACACCACCAATGGACTCGATCTCATCAGCATGAATCCGCAGTTTGAATCCCATCTCCTTAGCTTTAGAAAGAAGATAGCGAGATTCATCTGCTGTAAAGACACCTTTTTCACAGAAGATATCACAGAACTCAGCTAGCTTTTCTTCCTTCACTTTGGGAAGCATTTGTTCCACAATGAGATCTAAATATTCTTGGGAACGACCCTTGTACTCTGTGGGAATCGCATGGGCTGCCATAAAGGTTGATACCAAGTCTATTTGATGATCCCGATCCAGTGCAGCGACAACATCCAACTGACGTTTTTCCGTTTCCCAATCCAAACCGTAACCACTTTTGGCTTCAACAGTAGTCACCCCATGACGCAACATGTAATCCAACAGTCGTTCGGACTTGTCATAGAGGGTGTCAAAGGAAGCTTCTCGTGTCGCCCGAACCGTGCTCAGAATCCCTCCGCCTTGGGCGAGGATGTCTAAGTAAGAAACACCCGCTAATTTTTTAGCAAATTCATGCTCCCGACTGCCTCCATAGACCAGGTGAGTATGACAATCGATCAATCCAGGAGTCGCAACATTTCCTTCACAGGATTTCACTTCCGTATGATCATCGATCAGTTCTGGGTCTGGTTGACCTGTCCCAACTGCAAGAATCTTTCCATCTTTAATGGCGATATAAGCATCTGAAAGAATTTTTGCCTCTGCCATCTCCTTGCCATAGAGAGGATGCCCCAGATCATTCGGACAAAACAATTGGTTAAAGTGGGTTAATAGGATATCAGCAGACATATGAAACATTCCTTTCTATTTCCATTGTTATTCATTTTACAATTCTACAGGAAAAGCGTCAAAAAAAAGTCAAAAAGTTTTTCCCTCATTTTTTTTTGCTTTATTAAAAATTATATTTTTTTTTGACTCTTTATTGACGTTTCTTCGATACAATAAAGAAAATATAAATTCACAGTCCAACTATAAGGAGGGTTCTGCTATGTCATTTATAGACGAGAAAGAAATTGCAGCTGCTATGTCTGTCAAACTTGACTTTGATGTCCTACCTGAAAAGGCGACTTTTCAAGAAGGAATCCGTCGTGCACCTGATAGAGGCTTCCGCTTAACGCAAGCTCAGACTGAAATTGCCCTTAAAAATGCTTTGCGTTACATTCCTAAAAATTCCACCAAGAGTTGATTCCAGAATTTCTGGAAGAACTAAAAACTCGTGGTCGGATCTATGGCTATCGCTTCCGTCCAAAAGATCGGATCTATGGAAAACCAATCGATGAGTACAAAGGAAAATGCACAGCTGCTAAGGCTATGCAGGTCATGATCGACAACAACTTGAGCTTTGAAATTGCTCTTTATCCATATGAATTGGTCACTTATGGGGAAACAGGATCTGTCTGTGCCAACTGGATGCAGTACAACTTGATCAAGAAATACTTGGAAGTCATGACAGAAGACCAAACCTTGGTGGTTGAATCGGGTCACCCTCTTGGCCTCTTCAAATCGAAACCAGAAGCTCCTCGTGTCGTCATTACCAACGGTCTCTTGATCGGTGAGTATGACAACATGCGCGATTGGGAAATTGCTGAAGAAATGGGAGTGACCAACTACGGTCAGATGACGGCTGGTGGCTGGATGTACATCGGTCCTCAAGGGATCGTTCACGGTACTTTCAACACCCTTCTCAATGCCGGTCGTCTCAAACTCGGTGTACCTGATGACGGCGACTTGACCGGTAAACTCTTTATTTCATCTGGTCTCGGTGGGATGAGCGGAGCTCAAGGGAAAGCAGCTGAAATCGCAAAAGCGGTTGCCATCGTTGCAGAAGTGGACCGTTCTCGGATCGAAACCCGTCACTCTCAAGGCTGGATTAGCCAAGTGACAGACAGTGCCGAAGAAGCTGTGAAATTGGCTCAAGCAGCACTGGAAGCTGGTGAATCAACTTCGATTGCCTACCATGGTAATATCGTAGACTTGCTCGAATATGTCAACGAACACCAAGTCCATGTTCATCTCTTGTCTGACCAAACCTCTTGCCACAACGTTTATGATGGTGGCTATTGCCCAGTTGGCATTAGTTTTGAAGAACGGACACGTTTGCTGGCAGAAGACAAAGAAACCTTCCATCGCCTGGTTGATGAAACCTTGGCTCGTCACTTCGCAGTGATCAAAGCCTTGACGGCTAAAGGTACCTACTTCTTCGACTACGGTAATGCCTTCATGAAATCTGTTTACGACTCAGGCATCAAGGAAATTTCTAAGAATGGATTGGATGACAAGGACGGCTTCATTTGGCCATCTTATGTAGAAGATATCATGGGACCTATGCTCTTTGACTATGGTTATGGTCCATTCCGTTGGGTCTGCCTCAGCGGTAAACATGAAGACTTGATTGCAACTGACCACGCAGCCATGGAAGCGATCGATCCAACTCGTCGCTACCAAGACCGCGATAACTACAACTGGATCCGCGATGCGGAAAAGAACCAACTGGTGGTTGGTACACAAGCACGTATCCTCTATCAAGATTGTATGGGCCGTGTCAACATTGCTTTGAAATTCAATGAACTCATTCGCCAAGGTAAGATCGGACCGGTCATGATCGGACGTGACCACCACGACGTATCTGGTACAGACGCTCCATTCCGTGAAACCTCCAACATCAAGGATGGTTCGAACGTTACTTGTGATATGGCGGTTCAATGTTACGCTGGAAACGCTGCTCGCGGCATGAGTCTCGTTGCCCTCCACAACGGTGGTGGTACTGGTATCGGTAAGGCCATCAACGGTGGATTTGGTCTCGTCCTAGACGGTAGCCACCGGATCGATGAAATCATCAAGTCTGCCATTGCCTGGGATACTATGGGCGGGGTTGCTCGTCGGAACTGGGCACGGAATAACCATGCCATTGAAACAGCGATCGAGTACAACCGTCTCCATGCAGGAACAGACCACATCACCATTCCTTATCTGGCAGATGAAGATTTGGTCAAAGAAGCCGTTCAAAAATTGTTTTAACATCAAAAAATAAAAACTGAGAAAGGGGAGGAAATACAAAGACCTCTCCTCCCACCTTCTCCTATAAAAAGAGGTAATCATATGGCAAAAATTGTTGAGTGTATTCCAAACTTCTCTGAAGGACGCAATCAAGCTGTGATTGACGGATTAGCAGCCACAGCAAAAAGTATTCCAGGTGTTACGCTGCTGGACTACTCGTCTGATGCCAGCCACAACCGTAGCGTCTTTACACTCGTTGGGGATGAAGAAAGCATTCAAGAAGTGGCTTTCCAATTGGTGAAATACGCTTCTGAAAACATTGATATGACCAAGCACGAAGGCGAACACCCTCGTATGGGGGCAACAGACGTTTGTCCATTCGTTCCGGTTAAAGATATCACTACAGCTGAATGCGTTGAGATCGCTAATAAAGTAGCCGAACGCATCAATCGTGAATTAGGTATCCCAATCTTCCTTTACGAAGATGCCGCAACTCGTCCAGAACGGAAAAACTTAGCGAAAGTGCGCAAAGGACAATTTGAAGGAATGCCCGAAAAATTGTTGGAAGAAGACTGGAAGCCAGACTACGGTGAACGCAAGATTCACCCAACTGCAGGGGTTACAGCTGTCGGTGTCCGTATGCCACTCGTTGCTTTCAATATCAACCTTGACACAGACGACCTAGAGATTGCCAATAAAATTTCTAAAATCATTCGTGGATCAAGCGGTGGATACAAATACTGTAAAGCGATCGGTGTCATGCTAGAAGATCGTAACATCGCCCAAGTCTCTATCAATATGGTCAACTTGGAACAATTCCCATTGTATCGTGTTGTGGAAACTGTTCGTTTCGAAGCGCAACGCTATGGTGTTCGCATCATCGGAACAGAACTCATTGGACTGGCTCCTGCTAAGGCTTTGATCGACTCTGCTGAATACTACTTACAATTAGAAGACTTTGACTACAGCAAACAAGTCTTGGAAAATCACTTGTTGGGTTAGAAAGGGAGTTCTATGAAACTAGTTGACTTAAGTATTACGGAGTTTGCCAAGGTCCTTGGTTCGGATGCTCCAGCTCCAGGTGGTGGTTCTGCTGCGGCTCTATCTGCTGCGAATGGGATTTCCCTTACAAAAATGGTCTGTGAACTGACCATTGGAAAGAAAAAATACGCTGAATTCGAAGACCACATCAAAGGGGTTCACGAAAAAAGCGCTCAACTCCAAGACCAGTTACTAGAAGCCATTGACAAGGATACAGAAGCTTTCAACGTCGTATCAGCTGTCTTTGATCTTCCAAAAGAAACGGAAGAAGAGAAGGCTACTCGTCGTGAAGCCATGCAACAAGCCTTGAAACAAGCAACTGAATCTCCCTTCTCTATGATGGAGCTCATCGTTGAAGCGCTTGAAACAACAAAAGAAGCTGTTGGTAAGTCCAACACCAATGCGGCGAGTGACCTAGGGGTAGCTGCTCTGAATCTCAAAGCTGGCCTTCAAGGGGCTTGGCTCAATGTCTTGATCAACATTTCAGGAATCAAGGACCAAGACTTCGTCCAAGAATACCACGGCAAGGGACTCAAACTCCTCCAAACCGGTTCTGATCTTGCAGATAATATTTACCAAACCATTTTAGAAAGTCTATCTTAAACCTAACAAACAAAAAGAAAGAAGGGATTCTATGGTTTTATCGGATATTGAGATTGCCAATTCTGTCCAAATGAAGCCCATCACCGCTATCGCTGCTGAACTTGGATTGACCGAAGACGATATTTCGCTCTACGGAAAATACAAGGCAAAAATTGATAGCAACCAACTGGAACAACTCAAGGATAAGGAAGATGGAAAGCTGATCCTCGTGACAGCCATCTCACCAACACCTGCTGGAGAAGGAAAGACAACCACCTCTGTTGGCTTGGTCGATGCTCTTTCAGCTATTGGTGAAAGCCGTCATTGCCCTGCGCGAACCTTCACTTGGCCCTGTCTTTGGGATCAAGGGTGGAGCTGCCGGTGGCGGGTACGCCCAAGTGGTTCCAATGGAAGATATCAACCTTCACTTTACCGGAGACTTCCATGCCATTGGGATTGCCAACAACCTCCTTGCAGCCTTGATTGACAACCATATCCATCACGGCAATGAGTTGGGTATCGATTCTCGTCGCATTACCTGGAAACGGGTGGTCGATATGAACGACCGTCAACTCCGTCATATTGTCGATGGCCTTCAAGGAAAAACAAATGGGGTTCCTCGTGAAGATGGCTTTGACATCACAGTGGCCTCTGAAATCATGGCCATTCTCTGTCTCTCAGAAAATATCCTTGACCTCAAAGAACGCCTCGATCGCATCATTATCGGGTACAACTACCAAGGACAACCGGTCACAGCCAAAGACCTCAAGGCTGGAGGGGCCATGGCAGCTGTCCTCAAAGATGCCATCCATCCAAACTTGGTGCAAACCTTGGAGCATACTCCTGCCATCATCCACGGCGGACCATTTGCCAATATCGCTCATGGTTGTAACAGTGTGCTGGCTACTAAACTAGCTCTCAAATATGCAGACTATGTTGTGACAGAAGCTGGTTTTGGAGCAGACTTAGGTGCTGAAAAATTCATTGACATCAAGTGCCGCATGGCTGGACTCAAACCTGCTACTGTTGTCCTCGTCGCAACCATCCGAGCACTCAAGATGCATGGTGGAGTTGCCAAAGCAGACTTGGCTACTGAAAATGTCCAAGCTGTTATCGATGGCCTGCCAAACCTAGACAAGCACTTGGCCAACATCCAAGAAGTCTATGGCCTACCTGTGGTCGTTGCCATTAACAAATTCCCACTGGATACAGAGGCAGAGCTAGAAGCTGTCTATGAATCTTGTAAGAAACGCAATGTAGATGTTGTCATTTCGGATGTCTGGGCACATGGTGGCGCTGGTGGTCGTGACTTGGCTGAAAAAGTCATTCAACTGGCTCAAGAAGAAAACCACTTCTCTTATGTCTATGACGAAGAAGACAGCATTGAAACAAAATTGACCAAGATTGTCACAAAAGTCTATGGTGGTAAAGGTATTAGCTTAATACCAGCAGCCAAACGCGAACTTAAAGAATTGGAAGCTCTTGGCTTCTCAAACTACCCAATCTGTATGGCCAAAACGCAATACTCCTTCTCAGATGATGCGAAGAAAATGGGAGCTCCAAAAGATTTCACTGTTAAAATCAGCAATCTCAAGGTAGCTGCCGGAGCTGGCTTCATTGTAGCTCTCACGGGTACCATCATGACCATGCCTGGCCTACCAAAAGTACCTGCCAGTGAAAAGATTGATATCGATGCCCACGGCAATATCACTGGTCTCTTTTAAGAAAGAAGGCGTCCTATGGTGACTATCCTTCATCGTACTCCCGCAGATTATCAAATTTCTACCTGGTCCGGTGGCCAAACCACCCAACTCTTTCTCTCCCCAGAGGGAGGAAGTTATCCAGATCGGACTTTTGACTTCCGTCTCTCCACTGCAACGGTGGAGGTTGAAAAAAGTAACTTTACCGATCTCACTGGCTACCACCGAATCTTGATGCCCTTGAATGCCTCCATTCGACTCACCCATCAACAGAAAGAAGTGGTTTTGAACCCCTTTCAAAGCTACTTCTTTGATGGGGGAGATCCTGTATCTAGCCAAGGGACTTGTCAAGACTTTAATTTGATTTACAAACCTTCTTATCAGGGGCATATGAGTGCTATATCCCCAAAAGAGAGTGTCAAAAGTCAGAGTCGCTATCAATTGATCTATGCTCTCTGTCCGCTAACACTAAAATGGGGAACCAATCATTCTCAAATCCTCCAAACTCACGAGCTCCTGGTGATCGAACAACCATCTCCCCTTCAAGAGATGACAATCACGTTTTTACCCCATCAGTCTGGGGAGCAACCGATTGCTATCTGGGACTGGACTACAATAATGTTCACAAAGGAGAAACATTATGAACGGAGCACATAAACAGTCGATTGAGGAACAAGAAAAAGCGAAATTCAGCTTTAGCGGTGCCACTCTTTACGGTATCAACGCCGTAATCGGATCTGGTATCTTCCTCCTCCCTCAAAAAATATATTCCGGCCTCGGACCAGCTTCTCTAGCTGTCATGTTCGGGGTTGCCATTCTCGTCATGCTTCTATCAGCCTGTCTGGCTGAAACAGCTGGCTACTTCGACAAAAACGGTGGAGCCATGCAATACTCAAAAGCCGCTTTCGGAGACTTCGTTGGCTTTAACGTTGGGATTCTCGGTTGGGCCGTTACTGTTATCGCTTGGGCTGCCATGTTAGCCGGCTTTGCTAAGATCTTCATCATTACCTTCCCAGCATTTGAAGGCTACAACCTTCCGATCAGTATCGGTATGCTGGTTCTCTTGAGTCTGATGAACATCGCCGGTCTGAAAACCTCTAAGATGTTCACTCTGACAGCTACTGTTGCAAAATTAATTCCAATTGTCCTCTTCTCGCTCTTTGCCATCTTCTTCATTTCTGGCGGGGTAAGCAAGGGCAACTTCACACCTTTCCTTCAATTGGAAAGTGGAACAAGTCTCTTCAGTTCTATTTCTAGTACAGCCGTCTACATCTTCTACGGTTTCATCGGATTTGAAACCATGTCTATCGTTGCAGGGGAAATGCGCAACCCTGAAAAGAACGTTCCCCGCGCTATTCTAGGTTCTATCAGTATTGTATCTGTTCTCTACATGTTGATCATCGCAGGAACAATCGCCATGCTTGGTGGTCGCATTATGCAAACTGGTGCACCAGTACAAGACGCATTTGTCGAAATGATTGGCCCTATCGGAGCTCCACTCGTTTCTTACGGAGCCCTCATTTCAATTGCCGGTCTAAACATTGGTGAATCCATCATGGTCCCTCGTTTTGGTGCCGCATTAGCAACTGAAAAACTCTTGCCAGAGGGTCTTGGAAAAACAAACTCTAAGAATGCTCCTGTCATTGCCATTATCATTTCTGGTATCTTCGCTTTCTTACTCTTGTTATCCGGCTCTTTCGAATCATTAGCAACCTTTAGTGTTGTCTTCCGTTTCTTCCAATACATTCCAACTGCTTTGGCAGCCATCAAACTCAGAAAAATGTACCCAGACAAAAAGGTTACCTTCCGAGTACCATTTGGTCCTGTTATCCCTGTTCTAGCTGTTGTGATCAGTATCTTGATGATCGCAGGGGACAACATGTTGAACTTTGTTTGGGGGGCCATCGGTCTTGCGATTGCAAGTGGACTTTACTTTGTTTTCCACGGCGATAAACTACATAAATCGAAAGCCCTTCCTCACTAATTTTCTTTCCACAGTAGATGGGAACGTAGACGGGAGCGAAGCTCGGTTTTGCTCCCTAGCCCATCTAGGACTCAACGAATATCAAACCTGAGCCCTTTTCTCTAAGACTCTTCTCAAACTTCTTAAGATCAATAGACAATGGGCTCATGTTTGGTATTCAAACTGAAGTAAACACATCTACTTCCACAGAACACTTATTCATAATCGGAGGTTTTATATGACTCAATTGATTCATTTAGACGGCAATAGCTTAACACTCGAAGACGTCATCGCTGTAGCTCGCCATGGTGCCCAATGTGAGCTTGACGAACAAGCAAAAGAAGCTGTCGTCGCATCCCGTAAAATTGTCGATGATATCGTCCGTGAAAAACGAGTTGTCTATGGTGTGACCACTGGCTTTGGTTCCCTCTGTAATGTCAGCATTTCTCCAGAAGATACTGTTCAACTGCAAGAAAACTTGATCCGAACACACTCATCTGGTTTCGGTGATCCACTTCCTGAAGATGCCGTTCGTGCCATCATGCTGATCCGTATCAACTCGCTCTTGAAAGGCTATTCTGGCATTCGTCTGTCAACTGTTGAAAAGCTGTTAGAATTACTTAATAAAGGAGTCACTCCTTATATTCCTGAAAAAGGCTCTCTCGGAGCTTCTGGAGACCTCGCTCCTCTATCTCACATGGTTTTACCAATGTTGGGACTTGGACAGGCCTACTACAAAGGAGAACTTCTCAGTGGCCAAGAAGCCTTGGATCGTGCTGGAATTGAAAAGATCAAATTGGCTGCCAAAGAAGGACTTGCCTTGATCAACGGTACGACCGTCCTAACGGGTATCGGTGCTCTTGCGACTTATGATGGTATCCAACTGCTCAAACTGTCTGACATTGCCGGTGCTCTATCAATGGAAGTCCACAATGGGATTACCAGTCCATTCGAAGAAGATCTCCATACTATCCGTCCTCAAAGTGGACAATTGGCAACCGCTCGCAATATCCGTAACCTCCTTGAAGGAAGCAAGAACACAACCGTTGCAACCCAACAACGGGTCCAAGATCCTTACACACTCCGCTGTATTCCTCAAATTCACGGAGCCAGCAAGGACTCGATCGCTTACGTAAAAGAAAAAGTTGAAATCGAAATCAACTCTGTCACAGATAACCCAATCATTACCAAAGAAGGCCACGTCATCTCAGGCGGGAACTTCCACGGTGAACCAATGGCACAACCATTTGACTTCCTAGGGATCGCCCTTTCTGAAATCGGAAACGTATCTGAACGTCGGGTGGAACGCTTGGTCAACAGCCAACTCAGCAAATTACCATCCTTCTTGGTTAAACACCCTGGACTCAACTCTGGCTTCATGATTACCCAGTATGCTTGTGCATCCCTTGCATCGGAAAATAAAATTTTGGCTCACCCTGCTAGTGTCGATTCTATTCCGTCTTGTGAAAACCAAGAAGATTTCGTCAGCATGGGAACTACTGCCGCTCGTAAAGCAGCAGAAATACTTAAGAACTCCCGTCGCATCGTTGCTACTGAAATCATGGCAGCTTGCCAAGCCTTGGATCTCAAACCAGAAAATCATGAACTTGGTAAAGGTACAAAACCAGCTTATGAGCTGATTCGCCAAAAACTGAACTTCATTGAATTTGACAAAGATATCGAAATCTTTGAAGAACTTAATAAAGCATCTGCTGTTGTCGAAAGCGAAGAATTCTTAGCAACCATCGAAAAAGCAGTTGACTTAAGCATTCAATACTGATACAGTAAGAATAAAGCAAAACAGAGGCTGGCGATCTTCTCAGCCTCTGCCTGCTTTCAGAAAAATAAGGGAGGCGACAAGCTTGCTCACAAACTACTATCCAATGACCTATAGCTACTACCAAGGTAGTATCGAGGACAATCCCTACACGGCCAAATGGGGAATGGTCACCAAATTTTTAGACCTAAACGACGAGACCCTCACTCCATTTGAGGGGATGACCTTTGGGATCATCGGCTTTAAGAGCGACAAAGGAGTCTATATCAACAACGGGCGCGTGGGAGCGGTCGAGGGTCCTACAGCCATCCGTTCTCAAATTGCCAAACTTCCATGGCACTGGGGAACTAATGTAACAGTGTATGATGTGGGAAATATTGACGGGCCCAACCATTCACTAGAAGAACTCCAAGAAAGTCTCTCACAAGCGATCCAGCGCATGTACCAATTAGGGATCCAACCCATCGTCCTAGGAGGCGGTCACGGAACTGCTTACGGCCACTATCTAGGGATTCAATCCAGTTTAAAAAAAGATGAACAACTGGCTGTGATCAATCTGGATGCCCACTTTGATTTGCGACCTTACGACCAAACCGGGCCCAATTCTGGAACGGGATTTCGTCAAATGGCTGATCACGCCAAAGAAAAAGGTCAGGACTTCCCTTACCTCATTCTTGGGATCCAAGAGCACAATAACAACCTCTTCCTCTTTAATTATGTCGCTAAAACACCAAGCATTGATTTCTTAACTGGCCAAGATCTCTTCCAGATGAGTCACCAAGCCATTCTGGATCGAATCGATCAATTTTTAGAAAACCAAACCGCGGTCTATCTTTCTATTGATATGGATTGCTTTGCGGTCGGTTCTGCCCCTGGTGTTAGTGCCATCCAATCACTTGGAGTCGATCCCAAACTAGCCCTCATGCTTCTCCAACACATTGCCGCTAGTGGTAAGCTAATCGGATTTGATGTCGTAGAAGTTTCTCCTCCTCATGACATTGACAACCACACTTCAAATCTTGCTGCGACCTTTATCTTTTACTTAACCCAAATATTGGCGCAACAAACTGAACTAAGAACATTTCGAGTCACGAAAAAAGCATAGAAACACTCATTGCTAGGGTATTTCTATGCTTTTTCTTCATTATCAGACGCAGTAGCCTTTCCGACAAAGATCCGAGAGGAGGCCTGACCACTTATCCTTTCCCTATTTTTAGGCACCCTACATGTCTTTTATTTTCTTAAGAAACTGACGATCTCTGTAGGGATTCAAGTGTTGCTCTGCCACTTTCTTATAGTAATTCTTCTCTTCTTTCAAGAAGGTACTCAGGGCAGGATCGAGCTCTTCTCCCTTCTCCTTTTGATTAGATAAGAAAGCTAATAGATAATGAACCATCCCCTTATCCCGTGAATTAGCAGATGGATTCATCGTCCTTTCTTTTCGAGCCAGATAATCTGCAAGTTTCTCTTGCTCCCCTTGCTGGCAGGCGATTAAGGATTGATAAAATTCGAGCAATTCTTCCTTCCAAGGGAAACGAACACTGGATAAAATCTTCTGGGCTCTGTCAAAACAGAGGCGTGCTTGAACCAAATCTCCCTTCCAGTAATAGGCGATGCCCAGATCAATATCAAATACGACACGGACAGAATCAACCGCTTGATCTCCCACCAAACGCAAGACCTCTTCTAAGTGGGTGACGGCTACTTGGGAAATGGCCCCTAATTTGCTCTATTTCAGCGAGGTAGGCCAAAGAAGCCGCAATTTGAATGGCATACTTAGTCTGCATACTATTGGTCAAACTAAAGCAATCAATGGAGCGATACAGATGCCGGGTCGCCTGCTCCTCATCCCCAACCATCAGATGATACAAGCCTTTCAAGCGCAACTGGATCGCGATGACCTCATGATTGTTGGCTTGGATAGCATCTTCCAGAGCCAAATCTGTATAATAGGCCATCTCAGAAATATTTTCTGTTTGAATGCAATAATAAATGATTTGCCGATAACCCTCTAAAAGGAAGTCTGACTGTTTGAGTTCCCGCGCATAGGAGATGACTTTTTGGATATCATGAATCCCCTTTTGATACTCCCCACTTCGAATAAAGTAGCGGCCTTCTAGGTACAAGTAACGCAGTTGCAAATACTTGTATTCTCTATCTCTTTGGTGCCTTGAAAATAGGTTATCTAATTCTTGGCGTAGGCGGGATAGCTCTCCGAAAATGTCCAAATGGCTATTTGTACCATCTGATAGGAGCCCCTCATCTGCCTTGGAATAAATCGGAAACAGTTCATGCTCCAGCTGAAGGATTTCTTCTAAGTAGGTCAACTCAAACGATAAGGAACGCAAGGGATTTTGCGATTGTTTGTATTGGTAGGCAATTTCCTTATAAAAGAGAAGGTCCGTTGAATCTTCTATGGTTTCTTCCAATTTTTGCGCAATTTGTTGGTGGAAGAGACGCCGTCTAGCTGGCGAGAGGAGATGGTAAAAGTACATAGCTACCAATTGCTTGCAAATTGAACCAAGAGTTCCTCCCCTTCTTCTACGATTGAGACGATCGCTCTTTCAGATAATGGCTCGACTAATTCTATCAAAACAGGAAGCTCTGTAGCCGTTAATTCCGCCAAGATAGACAGGGAGATTGGCTTATGAAAACAAGATAAGTAGTGAAGAAGGGCCTCTTCCTCACTGCTCATATCCCCAAGTTCCTGAGAAAGATAAGCTTGGATGATATCCGGCAAGGGCTCTAAATTTTCATTTTCTTTCCACTCTTCGATATAGCTGGACAGGAAGAACGGACTGCCCTCACTCCATTCGACCATCTGCTCCATCACAGCCGGCTCTATTGCTCCCAGTTCCCCTTTCAAGAGAGCACGACTTTCACTTGGTTCAAAATTGGTCAACTCTAGTTGAGACAAGCGTTTCTCTACCTTCAAGCCCCCCAAGAAGTTGACGAAGAAATCTGGTAGGGGCTCTTCCGCTGTAAAAATTAGTTGCCATTTCTCCTGATTTCTTCGCTCTTCTAGTTGTTTCACTTTTTCTAGAGACACTGCATCGATCCACTGGGCATTTTCAAGAAGAATCAGGAGCGGTTTTTCTTTGCTAAGGCCTTGAAGCTGATTCCATACAGATGTGAGATCATCTTTCTCTTCTACAAGAGAAATCTCCTTTTCTCCTTCCAGTGTCTCTAGAGCTTGTCTAAGATCATTCCAAATACTTCCTTCGTAGCGTTGACTAGTAGCTTTTCCTTCAACTTTGATAAAGTTAAAACTGCGATTGGACATCAAGACTAACTGTCGTAACAGACGTTTCTTACCTGTCCCAGATTGCCCCATCACAAGAAAAGGACCTACTGCTTCACCCGTCTCGACTAAGGAAAGGTATTCCTCGAGTTGTGAGAGTTCTTGTTTCCGACCAAAGAAGGGAAGTTCACGGATATTCAAGCGATTCGTCAGTTTATGAGTTCGTTTGGCTTCCAAAACAGAATGATAAAGTTCCTCAACCGCTCGACTGGGACGCACACTGAGTTCGCGATCCAATAAATCGACTAGCTTATAATAGGTCTCAAAAAATTTTCCTAACTGATGATGGAAACTATAATACTCCATCAAGAGCTGGTAGTTTTTCTCTTCATATTCATCCAGCTCTACCAAATGATGGAGCAAGAGTTCTATACCAGGGTCTGCAAAACCAACCTGCTCAATTTTTTGATAGCAGCTTTCGACATAGAGCTTCCTATAAGCATCCCGTTTGCGAGAAGCCCACTGATCAAAGTCTTCATCATCTTTGACATAGAAGCCCTCTAAAAAGTCTCCCCGATAAAGATCCAAGGCACTTAGTGGATCTCTTTCAAAGAGCTGGACATCCAAAGAAAGACTCAAATCAGGATTAAGAGCCAAACTGCTCCGGCTTGGAGAGACAATGATATCTCCCTCAAAGATTTTATTGGCTTGGTAAACCGTATTCCGTAAGTTTTTGCGGGCTACTTGGTTTTCCTTATCTCCCCAAAGAATACCGGCAATTTCATCACGGTTAACCTGGCCCATAACTGCCAAGTAATAAAGTAAGGCCTCCATCTTCGAAAAAGAAAAACGAATATCTTTCTGATTGAAAACAACCTTAGGGGGTCCAAATAATTTCAGCTTGAGCTCTTTCTTCATTGCAAGCGCCTCCAAAAACTTCATATTAATACTATAAAAAAAAAGTTGGTTTTTAGCAAGTGATTGACCCAAATAAAAAGAGACTGAGACTATTCTTTCTCAATCTCTACACTTCCTACTAAAAGTGTTGATTAATTCACTTCAAAATTCGGTTGATGAGCAAATAAGGCCTTTGTTGCTTGGTAGACGTGGTAAGCGACATCTTCATTGTTCATGGTGTAAAGATGGACACCTGCTACATCTTGAGTAACCAAATCAACGATTTGATCGACTGCATAAGCCAAGCCAGCTGCGCGAAGAGATTCTGGATCATGCTCATACTTGTCTAGAATGGCTTTAAACTTCCGCGGGATATGAATATTTTCACAAGTTTTGAGGAGACGAAGAGCTTGGTTTCTGTTAAGAATCGGCATCACTCCTGCATGAATAGGAACATTGATCCCAGCTAAAGTACACTTATCTTGAAAATCATAGAAACGCTCATTGTCAAAGAATAGTTGAGTGACCAAGCTAGAGCATCCTGCATCTACCTTCTTTTTCAGATTTTGAATATCTGAAATTTGGTTGGGTGAATCCGGATGTCCCTCAGGATAGCAGGCACCAATCACCTCAAAATGAGGCGCTTCTTTTTTGATAAATTCAATCAGGTCCGTTGCATAACGAAAGTCTTTTAAAGGTTCCACACCAGGGATAATATCCCCACGCAGAGCCAAGATCCGATGCACCCCGACTTCATCTAACTCATGAAGAGTATCAGCCACTTTTTCCTTGGTCAAATAAACTGCTGGCAAGTGAGCGATTGTCGGAATAGACAATTCATTTTGAATGTAATTGGCTAAAGCAACCGTCGTCTCTTTAATATTGTATTTATTATTGCTAGCAGTCACACTAATAAAGTGAGGAGCTAGCTCCTGCATATTTGCCAAGGCACGTAAGAGTTTGGCATTGCCTACTTCAGGATTTGGAGGAAAAACTTCAAATGACAGAGACGGTGTGTGTTGTGACATATTCTATCCTTTTCTTTTGTTTCTTTGATCAAGAACTCTGAGCCACTATTTCTAGGATAAGGGAACGATTCGAAAACCCTCTACACGATGATAGAAGGTCCTCGAAACATTTCTTACAAGTGTTCACGCGCTTCTTTAGCGGCATTAACCAGTTTGATCAAGCTTTCTTTTGTTTCTTTAATTCCGCGAGTCTTCAAACCACAGTCAGGGTTGATCCAAACTTTGCCACTTGGTACTTTTAGCCAAGATTGCTTCGATAGTGTGATCAATTTCACCGTCTTGTGGGACACGTGGTGAGTGGATATCGTAAACCCCAGGTCCAACTTCTGTTTGGAAGTTTTTCGCTTTCAACTCATCCAAGATTTCAAGGTTTGAACGACTTGCCTCAAATGAGATAACGTCTGCATCCAAGTTGTCGATAGCAGGGATAATATCTGTAAATTCTGAGTAACACATGTGAGTGTGGATTTGTGTGTCTGGCGCTACTGTTGAGTGTACCAAACGGAAGGCTGGAATCGCCCAATCAAGATAGTCTTCGTACCAGTCGCTACGACGAAGTGGCAATTTTTCACGAAGAGCAGCTTCGTCGATTTGGATGATTTTCACGCCTGCAGCTTCAAGGTCAAGAACTTCATCCTTGATAGCAAGAGCGATTTGAAGAGTAGAATCCTTGATAGAGATATCTTCGCGTGGGAATGACCAGTTAAGGATGGTAACAGGTCCAGTCAACATCCCTTTAACCGGTTTGTCTGTACGGCTTTGTGCGTAGCTAGACCATTTCACAGTGATTGGGTTAAGACGAGTCACATCACCCCAGATGATTGGTGGTTTAACCCCACGCATACCGTATGATTGTACCCAACCGTTTTTAGAGAAGAGGTAACCAGACAAGTTTTGACCGAAGTACTCAACCATGTCGTTACGCTCGAATTCACCGTGTACAAGTACGTCAAATCCAACTTCTTCTTGCCATTTGATCCATTCGTCGATCGTTTTAGCAAGGAAAGCATCGTATTCTTCTTGTGTCAATTCACCCTTACGGAAGGCCAAACGTTTAGCACGAACTTCCTTGGTTTGAGGGAATGAACCAATGGTAGTTGTTGGAAGTGCTGGAAGCTTGAAGGCTTCTTTTTGGATTTCTTCCCGTTCTGCGAAAGCTGGCAAACGAGTGTAGTCTGCTTCTGTCAAAGCTGCGATACGGGCATGAAGTTCAGCATTTGCTCCGACACGTTCAGTTGCAAAGAGTTCTTTGTTGGCAGCAAGAGCTTCTGCACCTTGACCGTTACGGATGGCATCCAAGTCACGCAATTCACCCAATTTTTCAACCGCAAAGGCGAAATGGTTCAAAATAGCTGGTTCAAAATCTTCATTAGCAGTTGTAAATGGCACATGAAGAAGAGAGCAAGAAGTCGTCAAGACAACCTTTTCAGCTGGAACTTGATCCAAGATTTCCAAGCTCTTTTCATAGTTGTTGCGCCAGATGTTTTTCCCATTCACAATACCAGCATAAAGGGTCTTATCAGCTGGGAAGCCACCTTTCACCAATTCAAGCGTTTTCTTCCCTTCAACAAAGTCAAGACCGATACCATCTACTGGCAAGTTTACAAGGTCATTGTAGACATCACGAACATCACCAAAGTAAGTTTGGATCAAGACTTCAAGGCCTTTCTTGTCAGCCAAGAGTTTGTTGTAGAGGTTCAAGAAGAGAGCTTTTTCTTCAGCTGTCAAATCTTTGACAAGAGCTGGCTCATCGAGTTGAATACGAGTTGCACCAACCTCAGCCAATTTGGCAAAGACTTCTTGGTAAGCAGCAACCAAGCTGTCCACGAAGTCCTCAGCTTTCACACCATCTTCAAAGTCAGATAATTGAAGGAAAGTGAATGGTCCAACGACTACTGGACGAGTGTTGATCCCCAATTCTTTGGCTTCTTGGTACTCATCAAAAATCTTGTGACCAGCCAATTTCACTTCTGTTGTCTTTTTCAAATTTAGGAACAATGTAATGATAGTTGGTGTTGAACCATTTTTTCATTGGAAGGGCACGCACATCCCCTTTTTCACCTTGGTAACCACGCGCCAAAGCGAAGTATTGTTCAAGGTCTGTCAAATCCAAGTTTTGAACAGATGCAGGCACGACGTTGAAAAGGAAGGCTGCATCAAGGAAATTGTCGTAATGTGAGAAGTCATTTGAAGGAATCTCTGAGATGCCTTGTTCTTTAACAATGTTCCAGTGTTTTGCACGCAAGTCTTTAGCAGCTGCCAAGAGCTCGTCTGCTGAGATTTCTTTTCTAAAGTATTTTTCAGTTGTAAATTTTAATTCACGGAATTCACCCAAACGTGGGAAACCGATAATTGTAGTTGACATGTTGTGTCCTCCAAAAATTCTAATTGACACTATCATATCAGAAGATAGGAGTCTTGTATAATTGCTTTTACACGAATTTTGATATAGCCAAAAACTATAACACAGATTTAATGGGCCTTGAGACCAGAAATCAAAAGTAAAAACTAGGACTTCTTATAAAGATTTCCTATAGCCCAAGCGTCCCTGAACCATTTCTGAGCGGATTTTGAGCGGATTCTGCTAGAAGAACAGCCCCTAAAAAGCAAAGCAGGCCTTCTCTACTGAGAAAGACCTGTGCAAGCATAAACAAACTGCTTCTGTTTACAAATCTAAGAAATTCTATAAAAATGTATTCGTTAGAATGATTCTATCATCTAGTGAAACTTTCCGCCGTGAGAAAAGTGCTAGAAACACTATTGTTTCTAGCACTCGGAATTATTGAGACCTAAGGCTCAATAATTAGTCTTGGAACTTCGTAGAAGTTCGCTGACGTCCGTCCTCACCTAAGGAAAGTTTTTTAGATAACGTCGTTCCTATTCCGACAGGCCTTCTCAACTGAGAAGAACCTGCTTCTACGAGGAAGTAATTTCCTCTATTTTTCTTACTTTTATTAGGATAGTTTGACACAGAAGGCATCCCAAGGGGCTAACTTGCCTGATTCGAGGACTTGTTCGACCTTGGTATTGGCAATGAGAATCTCTTCAACCCCATTGACGAGCGGTAAGTCTTGCTCTTGACTGGAGAGATTGACAACCACCAAATAGACTTGCTCTCCTTCTACCCGCTTGTAGGCAAAAACCTTGTCTGCTGCGTCCACCAATTCATAATCAGCAGTCACAAGCCAAGGGTACTCTTTTCTCAAAGCAATGAGGGCTTGGTAGGTATAGAAAATAGAGTCTGGATCTGCTAGGGCAGCCTCCACATTGATCTCTTTGTAGTTTGGGTTGACCGCAAGCCATGGACGACCTGTCGTAAGCCAGCTTCTGCTTCATCATTCCACTGCATCGGTGTCCGTGCATTGTCCCGACCAATATGGCGGATTTGATCCATGATCACTTCGAGCGGCACGCCTTTTTCTAAGGCTTCATGAGCATAGTTGATCGACTCAATATCTTCTACGTCCTCAAGGCTCTTAAATGGATAGTTGGTCATCCCGATTTCTTCCCCTTGATAGATATAAGGAGTTCCCTTCATCAAGTGAAGCAGAATCGCTAAAGCCTTGGCAGATTTGACACGATAGTCCCCATCATCCCCCCAAGTTGACACAATCCGTGGCAAATCGTGGTTGTTCCAAAAGAGGGAATTCCAGCCTTCCTCTTCTCCTAATTCCGTCTGCCACTTGGTGAAAATTTCCTTCAATTTAGGCACATCCAATTCCTTAGCGTAGTGCCACTTTGGTTGACCCGGTTGGTATTGAAGACCAATGTGTTCAAATTGGAAAACCATGGACAATTCTTGATTTTTCGGATTGGAGTATTGCTTGGCAATCTCTGGAGTCGCCCCCCCAAGTTTCTCCCACCGTGAGCAGATCCTTATCGCCAAAGGTCGCTTGATTCATTTCCTTCAAGTAAGGATGGAGCATGGGACCATTGCTGATGATTTCCTGATCTGGGATCTTACCGATCATATCGATCACATCCATACGGAAGCCACCAATTCCCTTGTCAATCCAGAAATTCATCATGTCATAGATCTGATGACGGAGCTCCTCGATTTTCCCAGTTAAGGTCTGGTTGCTTCTTACTAAAGTTATGCAGGTAGTATTGACCTGAAGCTTCATCGAACTCCCAAGCAGAGCCACTAAAAGCAGAAATAATACCATTGGGCTCATCGCGCCAAATATAGAAATCTCGCTTTGGACTGTCTGGATTTTCACGCGCCTCGATAAACCAAGCATGCTCATCAGAGGTATGGTTGACCACCAAGTCCATGATAATTTTGATCTTGCGTTTCTGACCTTCTGCGATCAATTCTTCCATATCTTCCATGGTACCAAAGATGGAGGCAATATCTTCGTAATCCGAGATGTCATAGCCGTTATCATCCATGGGACTCTTGTAGACTGGTGAGAGCCAGATGGCTGTAATCCCTAGCTTTCCATATAGTCTAGCTTGCTCGTGATCCCCTTGAGATCCCCGATGCCATCGCCATTACTATCCTTGAAACTTTTTGGATAAACTTGGTAAATTACGGCGTTATGCCACCATTTTTGTTCCATTTTTTCTTCTCCTTTATGATTGTGAAATCACTTTCATCATACAAAAATAGGGGTGAAATTGCAAGAGTTTACAAGTCTTCTCCCTCTTCACTGGAATAAATCACTTCAAAGAGACGTTGGCGCAAGCCTTCCTCCAAAGGTGTGATGACCTTCATCAACTGTTTCCAATCCTTCGCTCTTGAACAAGCCGCAAATAATTCGTTTTTCCTATCGTAGGCCAGGTTGGCAGATTTTAAGAGTTCAAACATCCGATCTTCTTTAGCAATCGGATGCGATTGCAGCTCACCCATCGCAATTTCCTGACTTTGATTGTCCACTATGATAGGGTCCGTCTCAAAGGTATGGAGCAAGAAACGGTGCTGTCTCTTTTCAGGAAGCAAGGCTAGATCACCTGTTAAATCCAGCCTAATCTTTCTTTCATCCCAATCGACTGTTACACGGGTTTCAACCTTGCCAGCTCCTTCTCCTTCGACGAGTACGAAAGAACGATTGTCACCTGGGAAGAGATGCCAGTCCAGCATTTCTGGAAGGTCCACTCCTGTCCGTGGTTGTGCATCCATAGGGATGATGGCTCCCGCACGTGCAAAGACTGGAATATCCTGGCTGGTCCTAAAGACCGTGAGATTGCCTCTTCCTTCATACTTCCAGTCATGGAAGAAATCATACCAAACGCCGTCTGGGAACCAAACACTCACAGAAGCACTATGAAAGACAGGATCCAGCGCTTCGGTAATTGGCGCCACCATGAGTTCACTGCCAAAGAAATATTGATTCTTCGCTTCATAAGCCTCTTCTTCGTTTGGGTAGTGGTAATAGAGAGGTTGAACCAAAGGCAGGCCTTCTTCGTGCGTCGCAACATTCATGGTATAGAGATAAGGCAGTAAGCTATGGCGCAGGCGCAAATACTGCTTCATCAAGCGACAGGTCTCAGACGAGTAAAACCACGGTTCCTTACTGTTAAAGGCATTACAAGAACTATGAAGACGATTGATCGGGCTAAAAACCCCAAACTGCAACCAACGAAGAGCCAAGTCTTCATCATAGTAGCCCCGCATATGGCCACCGATATCATGACTCCACCAGGTGTAGCCGATATTGGAAGCTGTGCTGGTAAAGTATGGTTGAAAGGCTAGGGATTCCCAAGTCACAATAGTGTCCCCTGAAACCAATCGGATACCGATGGCTACCAGGACCCCCATAACGCGATAAGATGAGACCAGCTTGGCCTTTTCGGCAATTGTCTAGATAATGATAGTGATTTAACAACCAAAGGGGATCCATCTTGCCATGACTACCTTGCTGCCAATCAATCCACCAAAAGTCCACTCCTTGATCTTCCAAAGGATGGTGAACATCTTCGAAATAAGCTTCGCGAAAGGCTGGACTATAAAAGTCAAAGCTAGCTGCTTCTTCTTTTTCAGCATCCAGTCCCAAGCGTTTTGCGACCATGGGATAAGCATCTTCGAAGGCGCGAATTCCATCTGCCGGATGGACATTTAAGGTCACCTTAAAACCACGCTCATGCAGGCCATTTAAGAAGGCAGCTGGATCAGGAATCAAATCTCGGTTCCAACTATAACCAGTCCAACCACTTCCAAAGCGAGCAGGAATCGCCGTCTTGTGCCAGTCCATATCGATCACACTGACTGCAAGAGGCACCCCTTCTGCTTTGAAGCGATCCATCAAATCTGTGTACTCCTGACTGGTATAAGGCCAATAGCGACTCCACCAGTTGCCAAGAGCATAACGTGGCAAGAGAGGGGGCTGTCCTGTCAAATGGTAAAAATCTTTCAAGGCCCTTAGATAATCGCGCCCATAACCGAAGAAATACAGATCCACTTCTGGATAGGACCGTGCTCTAAACCCGCTTTCATCATCATACAAGTAGGAAACGGAATCGTCTAATAGAGCATAACCAGCCTTGCTCAAGATCCCATCTTCCAGCTCCATAGCCCCATCGACCTCATCAAGCGTCCGACTGGTCCCCTTTAAGGTCTCCGGCTGATCTCCATAATGCCACCGGCTCCCATAGACTGCATACTGACCCTTGAGCTCAATAAAAAGCCGATCCGGTGCAAAAGGTCCCTTTTCAAAATGGAGGTGGAGATGCTCTGTATGAAGATCGAGAACATCTTCTGTTTCTATGACCTCACAGGCAACAGGTCCAAAATCTCGATTTTGTACAACTTGCGTCTGACCATCTTCGAAAACACCATCTTCTGAGTATTCCAAGCGCACCAAGGATTCCGTTAATACGGAGATCCGATAGTTTTCTCCCTCTATGACTGGTCCTGCCATTTGTCTGTCCTCCTCTTTTTATAGGGCATCTGACTCGCCCTCTTTTCATCTGCTTCGCTTCACTAGGTAAAGCGCTTACGTTTTTACTATAGCACTCAAAAAAAGGCCTGTCAACACTTGACAGAACCTTTCCTAAAATTTTATAAGATCAACTCCCCCAATTGATCAAGAGATACATGAGACTCGAACCAAACATATCTGCCAAGGCATGCATGAGGAAAAATGGCAAGAGATTCTTGACGACCTTCTTGTACATGAAGTAATAAAAGAGTCCATAAATGACGCCAATCACAAGGGCCCAGAGAAGCCCCTGATAGGTGTGGAAAGAAAAGCGGATCAGGGTTGAAAAGGCCAACGCCTTCCACTTGTTCTTCTCATTCACCGAAGTCATTAAGCCCAAAAAGAAAAATTCTTCATAAAATCCATTGAGCAAACCATAAGCAATCGCCATGGGACTCAAAGCCATGAACTTATGGAGGATCTGCATGGGATCGATATAAGGCCAAAGACTTGGACTTAGGTAATTGTATTCACCCGTGACCGTTGAGATTACATCCCCAAAAAGTCCCATCGCTGCAAAGAGCAGGGGTACCCAGATCAAGGTGGACCACTTGAAACGGATCGGCAATTGTTTAAAATCAAAGCGACGGAGCAGCAAGTAAAGAAGGGCTAGAGCCAGCAAGATCAACTGCAAGTTCATATTGCTGGAATAAGCAGCTCCTTCACTTGCAGTATTGCTACTGCTTGTGGCTACTGCAGTCTGCGCGACTGGCTGAAAACTGGCTAAAAACAGCTGGGTCGAGCGGATAATGAATTGCCCAAAAAGAATGGCTGTCACAATGCCAATATCAAACCATTTGAGCTCTTTTAAGGGCTGTTTGGGTCGTATTCTGTTAAAAAATGTCATCTTTCATCCTTCTATTTCCACAATGGAAGTATTTTTGTTTCTCTTACTTTAGCAATCAACGCTTAAAGAAGAGTTAACCTAGAGGAGAAAAAAACGACCTTTCGGCCGTCTCCATTACACAATTAGTCTAACAAATCTTGGATTCTATCCAAATATTGGTTGTCTGTCACTGCCATCACGCGTACCTCAGCCGGCCAAACAAAATCTGGTCCTAACTGACTCCGCAGGGGCTGCTCTTCTGCATCTCGATAGCCGATGATATTGAGTTGATACTGATCTCTGACCGCCAATTCTCGAATACTCTTTCCAACCCAGGCAGATGGAACTGTAAACTCAACCACCACTACCTCATCATCCAACTGAAACACTTCAATTCGGTCTTGGAAGAGGATCATTTTAGCGAGAGACATGCCTGCTTCTACCTCCGGCAGGATGACCAAATCAGCCCCAATCTTTTCCAGAACTTCTTTGGTCACTTCACTCTTGACCTTGGCAATGACCCGCTCGACTCCAAGCGCCTTACAGTGCATGACAGCCAAAACACTTGATTCCAGATTTTCACCCGTCGCGATGACAACTGTGTCACAGTTCCCAATATCTGCCGCATCCAGCAAGTCTAAGTCTGTAATATCTCCGACAACCCCTGTTGTAATAATGGATTCGTATTGATTGATCACGTCTTCATGGTCATCAATCGCGATGACCTCCACATCCTGATCCTTTAATCCTTTTAAAATACTCTGTCCAAAAATCCCCAAACCGAGGATTCCAATTGTCCGTTGTGCCATTCATCTCTCCTATCCGATAATGATGTCTGCCTTGGCATATTGCAAGGCATCTGCCTTTTTGGCTTTGTAATTGTTCAAGCTGACCATAAGGGTTAAGGGGCCGATCCGACCGATAAACATGAGCACCATGATGATCCCCAGCCCTGCTCCATTTAAGGTCGAGGTCACATTGGCCGTTACGCCCACTGTCGCTAAAGCCGAAACCACCTCAAAGACCAAGTACAGAAAACGTTGACCATCCGGCGTCACGAGACAAAGACCAAAGAGACCCAGGATAAAGGTCAACTGGAAAATCACTGCTGTGCCCAAAGAACGTTGCACCAAGTCTGGTGCGATGGTTCGTTTTCCTAAATTGGTATGTGGCAACCCGAGCAATTCCTTGCGAGCTAAGAGGATCAAGACCAAGAAGGTGGTGATCTTCATTCCTCCTGCTGTCCCACCTGGTGCCCCACCTAGGAACATCTGGAGGATATAGACAAAGAGTGTCACAGGTCGGACTGCTGTATAATCCAGTGAGGCAAAGCCAGCCGTCCGCATGCTGACAGTTTGGAAGAAGCTGACCAAAATCTTCTCTCCCAATGGCAGGGAGCCAATCGTTGCTGGATTATCAAACTCTGTCAAGAGACTGGTTACTGTCCCAAAGAGAAGGATAGCAGCCGTTAACCAGAGAACCACCTTGGTATGAAAGCGAAGAGTCCGGCGTCCAGATTGGTTGCGGGCCTTGGTCGCTAGGTCAAACCAGACCATAAAGCCCAAGCCCCCAGTAATGATCAGAGCAGATAAGGTCAGATTGACCAACCAATCGGTCTGGAAACTCATCATACTATCGCCCCCAAAATTATCAAAGCCTGCATTACAAAAGGCCGAGACAGCAACAAAGATGGAGTTAAAGATCCCATGACCCCAGCCAAAGCGAGGAATAAAGCGAGTCATGAGAAGCAAGGCCCCGACACCTTCGATGGTAAAGGTGGTAATAAAGATAGAGCGGACAAAACGGGTCAAACTTTGGTTATTGCTAAAGCTAAAGCTATCCCGGATGGTCTGCCGGTCCTTGAAACTGAGCTTTTGGCGACTTTCCATAAAGAAGAGACCAATAAAGGTCAAAATCCCTAGGCCTCCAATCTGAATCAAGAGCATACAAATCAATTGCCCCCAGCCATTATAGGTCGAAGCCACCGACTGGGTAAAGAGTCCTGTCACACAGACCATAGAGACCGCGGTAAAGAGGTGGTCGATGTAGCCTGCTGTTGAGCTTACTTGCTGGACAAAGGGCAAACTCAGTAAGAGCGAGCCCATCAGGATAACCAAAGCAAAACTGAGAAAGATCCGCCTTGCCGGAGACAGGCGAGTCAATTTGGCCCGCCATTGTTTAAAAAATAGTTTATCTAACATAGCTTCATTGTATCATAAAAAGAGAAAAGACCTACAAGTGATGAACCATCTCTAGGCATAATTCTAAGGCCTTCTCAAAAGCTTCTGAGCCCCAGTCACGCTGGTCATAATTTTCCAGGTCTGCAAGAGAATCTGCGGTAAATAGGAGCAAGCCCCAAACCGCCCCACGAAGTTGGGCTACTGCAGCAAGAGAGGCACATTCCATCTCCACCACGCTACACCCTTCTTCAATCCGATAGGCCACCTTGTCAGGGGTTTCCCTATAAAAGCCGTCAGTCGACCAGGTCATGACCTCTTGATAAGGAATGGACTCTTGTTTAAGAACTGTTTCAATAGCAGTCAGGGCACGGCCGTCCACCTCTATATAACGAGAAGGTGCGACATAATGATAACTGGCTCCTTCATCTCGCAAGGCCTTGGTCGGGATTAAAAAAGCATTTTCTTCTATGTCCACCAAGACCCCACAGCTACCTGCCGATATAATCTTCTTCACCCCATAGCCAATCAACCAATCCATGAATTGCGCAGCAGCTGCAGATCCAACAGGCGCTTGGGCCAAGCAGATCTCCTCTTCTCGGTGCTCCATAACATAGACCGGATAGACCTTGGTAGCTGAGACAAAGCTAGCTACTTGTTTGGCTCCAACAGCTTCCGCAAAGCGATCAATCTCATCTTCCAAGAAAGCATAAACACTTTTTTCAGGTAGGTGCAGGTCTAACCCCTCATGGGTCGGCATAATGACCGCCTGCGGATTGTCGTCAAACTCTAAAATGGGAATTTCATGTTGATGGATCATTCCTTCTCCTTTTTAACGGGTATTTCTTTAATGACACGGGCTGGATTTCCTGCAAGGACCACATTGTCTCCGAAAGACTTGGTGACCACTGCTCCTGCGCCAGCAACCACATTGTCACCCAGCGTCACACCAGGAAGGATGGTGACACCTCCTCCTGCCCAGAAATTGTCTCCTATCGTAATCGGCGCTCCGTACTCGAGACCAGAATTGCGCTCGTCTGGATCCAGTGGGTGCAAGGGGGTCAAGAATTGGCAGTTAGGACCAATCATGGCATTCTTTCCGATCGTAATGGGACATACATCCAACATGGTCAAATTGTAATTGGCATAGAAATTTTCTCCCAGATGGATATTGACCCCATAATCCACAAGAACCTGACGATTGAGATAGAGGTTTTCACCGGTTGAACCAAACCACTCTTTGATGATAGCTGCCCCTTTTTTAGGATCCACCTCTTGGTTAAAAGCTTCTTGTTTCTCCCGAGAGGCTTTGGGCCAAAGCCCGTAATTCAGGGTCCGCAGGTCTATAAAAATCACCTGCAATCATTTTTTCATATTCACTGACCATAAGGAAACCTCCACGTTATTTTGACATATTATAGCAGAATTCCCCCTTTAAAACAAACGTCAGAATAAGGGTTTGCAAGAAAAAAGATCAAAAACACTTAAAAAAACTTAACAAAACTTGCATCCGCTTACAAAATGGTGTACAATGAAGACAAGAACAGAAAATAAGGAGCGAATTCATGTACCAGGAACAACGGCTCGAAAAAATCCTAGAACTTTTAGAAGAGCGAAAACAGTTATCCGCTAAAGAAATGGTTGATTACTTTAAGGTTTCAAAAGATACTATTCGCAGAGACTTTGCTCTTCTTAGCCAACGCCAGCTAGTCCGCAGGACACACGGTGGGCTCCTTCCCTTAAACAAAGAACCCGGCCCTTCTTACCTAGACCGTAGTCAGAAGGCTAACAAGGAAAAGACTGCTATGGCTCAAAAGGCCCTGCAATTGATCCAAGAGGGACAAGTGATCTTTCTCGACGTTTCCACCTCGATGACCCTGCTTGCTGGCTTGCTTAATAAGGAAGCCACAGTCTATTCGCATTCCCTTGACAATGCCATCCAGCTCAGTAGCCATTCTCAGGTTGACTTTCATCTTTTAGGAGGAAAATTCTACCCTAAAAACCGCTTTTACTATGACGCGAATCAAGCACAAATACTGGACAATCTTCGCTTTGATCTCGCTTTTTTTGGAGCGAGTAGCTTAGCCAATGGTGAAGTCACCTTTGAGGATGCCGAAGACGTTGCCGTCAAGTCTCTCGTTTTTGAACGAGCTCGTACCAAGGTGCTGGTGGCAGAAAGCATCAAGTTCTCCCAAAATGCCAACTACTATCTCGCTCATCTCAAGCAATTTGACTATTGGATTACCGACCAAAAACCAAGCCCGGAAATCCTAAAACAAGTTGGCAACGAAACCACTATTCTTTACTAGGAGGTAATTTTATGTCTCACATCCGTCTCATCATCAGCGATATCGATGGCACCATCTTAAATGATCTACACCAGATCGATTCTGATTTACTGACTCTCATCCCAGATTTGAAACGCGAAGAGATTCCTTTCGTTCTGGCCTCTGCTCGTTCTCCCAAAGGGATGGCTCCTATTGCCAAAGAGCTCGGTATAGAAGACTGCCCCATGGCCTGCTACAACGGGGCCTTGATTCAAAAAGGCGAGCAGGTTCTGTTTGAGCATCCCTTAGACAAGAATGAAGCTCGTCAGTTTATCGACTGGGCCAACCAACACTTCCCTCAAGTTTCGATCAACCTCTATAGCGGAAAAGACTGGATGACCGATCATCTCGACCAATGGAGCCGAGAGGAAGCCCGGATTACAGGGGAAAAACCTCTTATTCTTCCCCTATTGGATCCTTTGCTGGATATGACAAAGCCCCTCCACAAATTGCTCTTAATTGGAGAAGCAGAAGAGATCCAAGCCCTCTATCGTGCTATTTCTGCCGATGACTTCCCTTCTACCGCCTTTTATCTCTCCAAAGCCAACTACCTAGAAGTTACTGCTAAGCACGTCTCTAAAGAGGATGCTCTGGTTGAACTCGCCAACCACTACCACTTGAGCTTAGAAGAAGTCCTCACCATGGGGGACAACTTCAATGACCTTCCTATGCTCAAAAAAGCAGGCATCGGTGTCGCTATGGGCAACGCTCCTCAAGAGGTGAAAGACGAAGCAGCAGTCGTGACAAAGGACAATAATGAAAACGGGGCTGGGCAAGCGGTTGAAACCTATGTGTTGATTTAGAAACATAAATAAAGTGATCAACTAATATTTTTTTGCTATTTAAAGTATGAGATATTTACTAACTAAAAAAATTCTAGTAGATTTAAGATTCTACTAGAATTTTTCATTATCTGACATCAAGCATAGACTCGCCTTCGTCCATATCCTTGTACGATGGGGACAGCTCTTGACTTTTCAAATAAATACCTTGGTATTCAATTTTTCTCATTACTTTTCAAAATCTGATAAATGACCGTATTTTTCATCTAAACCACGGCTGAACCACCGGCCGTTTAGAACTTGAGAAATGAGAACTTCTTTTCTTTCCTGACTAATACTACTGTCAGATGCAATTTCTTCTAATAAACTTATTTACCCCACAAGAAAGCAATCATCGGCTTATCAACTAAAGCTGTTTCATGAAGTTTACTGTGTTGGCCATCAGGACCTGTGATTTCCTTTTCTTGATAGAACTTGACATGACCTTTAAACAGGTAGCCCAAAGATTGACTAGACAAATTGGTCACGCGCTCATCACTCCCTTTACCTGTATTGCCATAGATGTTAAGAACTTCAACCTGATCTTGAGGGTAGTGATTTCCAAGAGACAAGAGCTCTTGATAGGACTCTGTCATGCTAGATGGTTTTCCTTCGTCATCTAGTGTGATATTTTCCGGTTCATCCATGCCGATGATTCCGTTAAAGTGACCAGCAATATCCACTTGTTTGATCAGTTTAGGTAGACTCGTATCACTGCCGTGTTGGAGCATATAGTAGACGATGGCCATATTCCCGTATGAGTGAGCAACCATATTCATCTCCGTAATTCCATAAGTATCTTGGAGAGCCTTGACAACAGCGTAGGCATAGTTGCCCTGATCCTGAGTGCTAGCTCCTCGATTATTGTCAAAATTGACTAGGACAATCGGATTGACAGCATCTTTAGGAATGGTTCCTTTAGAGTGACTGTCCCATCCTTAGCTACCTTAGCTTCGATGATGGTCTGAGTAACACCAGCTTTTTTAGCCGCATTAGCCATATGTCTTTCTGCACGACTACTTGAACCCCAACCATGGAAAAAGATAGTCGGACGGCTTGATTGGATATATGTTTTTCTTGCTTCTGCTTTTACGGTCTGCGCTTGGTTTTGATGTAGTAAATACCAACCACCAGCACAAACAAGGGCAAACATTGCTAAAAGACTGAAAAGTAACGTTTTTTTCTTCATAAATACCTTTCTGATTGGCTTTTTGTAGGAGTTAGATGATCCTAAACTCTTTAACTAGCAAAGCTGGTTTCGAGTTCATCCATCTTACATGTTTTCCTTTAGGAAGCGTTCCATCTCTTCAAATGGAATCACATCCAACTGGTCGTAAAGGTCTGTGTGACTAGCCCCTTCGACCGTAATCATTTTTTTATTGTCACCAGAGAGTTTTTCAAAAGCATCTTTTCCCATGTAATAAGAATGCGCTTTGTCGCCATGGATCACGAGCACAGCATTGCGAATTTCATTTGTGTAATAGAGGGAAACGGGTATTGGCAAAGCTTGTATTGCCCTGAACAGCCCAACCATTGTTTGAATTAAGACTGCGCGCATGGTAACCACGAGGTTGTTTGTAATAATCAAAATAATCTTTCACAAAGTATGGGGCATCTTCTGGTAAGACATCAGGCACCCCACCTGCTAGTTGCATTTGACCTGTTTGGACATCCAAGGTCCGTTGATTGGCAAGTGCCAGACGTGCTTGGTAACGGGCCTCTTCATTATCCTGATTATCAAAGTAGCCATTTCCTGCAATACGAGACATGTCATACATGGTTGATACAATAGTCACCTTGATACGAGGGTCAATAGCAGCTGCATTCAGGGCAATACCACCCCAGCCACAGATACCGATAATCCCGATACGGTCGGCATCCACCTGATCATGAGTCGCTAGATAGTCGACAGCCGCTTGGTAGTCTTCTGTATTCACATCCGGTGAGTTGATATAACGTGGGTAACCACCTGATTCACCAGTATAAGAAGGATCAAAAGCAATGGTCAGATAGCCACGTTTCGCCATTTCCTGAGCATAAAGTCCAGATGCTTGTTCCTTCACCGCTCCAAATGGACCAGACACTGCGAGAGCTGGTAGTTTTCCAGTCGTACCTTTAGGTTGATAAAGATCTGCTACTAGAGTGATGCCGAAGTGGTTGGTAAAGGTAACCTTTTTATGTTCCGCTTCCTCACTGAGTTTAAAAGTCTTATCCCATTCTTGTGTGAAATTCATTGTTTCAGTCATTTGTTTTCTCACTTCTTTATTGATGAGTCTATTATAGCTCTTCCGACAAATATACTCAAATACCTATTTACTATCACTACTATGCCTAAAAGGCATTCTATGTTATACTAGAGATATGGATATTCGGATTTTACATTACTTTGTCACCATCGCTCAGGAGAAAAATATCACTCGCGCTGCTGAACGCTTGCTCATTACCCAGCCCACCCTCTCTCGACAGCTCAAAGAGTTAGAAGAGGAATTAGGTGTTTCTTTGTTTCATCGAGCCAATCGTGAGATGACATTAACAGAAGATGGTCAGTATCTTTATAATCGGGCACAAGAAATTTTACAATTAGTCAGTAAAACAGAGGAAAATCTGACCCGAAAAGATGAGATTGGAGGAGATCTTTATATCGGAACAGCAGAAACTGCTAGTTTTGATCTTATAGCGGATGCCTGTCGCAGTTTGCTAGAAATCTACCCTCAAATACGTCTCAACTTTTACGACGATAACGCAGATAGTCTTTATGAGAAGCTGGACAAAGGCACTCTTGATTTCGCACTTGTATTCACACATACTGTCCCAGCAAAATACAAGATGATTCAACTTCCTAGAAAAGACCGATGGGGTGTTTTGGTCCCTAAGAATCATCCCTTGACAAAGCTCGAACAAGTCACAGTAGAGGAAATTGTGAGCTATCCACTCATTGTCTCTAATCAATCCGACATTGACAAATCAGCCTTTGCCAACTATGACTATAAGGTAGTTGCTACTTATAATCTTCTCTATACCGCAGGTCGTCTGGTTCGAGCAGGTCTTGGCATCGCTCTGTGTCTTGATGGAATTGTGGATCATCCTGAACTGGTTTTCCTCCCCTGTACTAACCAAGGTGACGAAGGTTACTATCTTATCTGGAAAGACAGACACGATCAAACTGCAACTGAGAAAGCCTTTTTAGAAGAAATTAAAGCACAACTGTATGAAATGGAGCATTAACTTCACTTCTATCAAAGCAAGCATCAAACCTTATTACAGCCCTCGCAACCTGTACGAGAGGCTTTTTCTTTTTTATCATTTATTGGAGAAAATCTATTTCCCCTTTTATGGTATAGAAAAAGGCTTGGGAATACAACTAACTGTTGCATCTCCAAGCCTTTGATAGAACTAGAACTGACCTAGTCAAACACAATCATAGACTTAATAGACTTGCGTTCATCCATATCTTTATAAGCTTGATTAATCTCTTCCAATTTATAACTTGTGGTAAAGACACGTCCTGGATTGATATCGCCGTCAAGAACTGCTTTTAACAAAACTTGTTTGTCATAAGTAGTAACTGAGGCTGCTCCACCTGCCACTGAGATATTTTGGGCAAAGGTCGAACCAAGGGCACGGTTATTGTAGTGAGGCACACCGACAAATCCCATGCGTCCTCCATTATGGAGGACTCCGAGAGCTTGGTCGACAGCTACCGCTGTACCGACACATTCAAGAGCAGCATCTGCTCCTCCACCAAGGATTTCACGAACCTTGTCAATTCCTTCTTCCCCACGCTCCGCTACGACCGCTGTTGCACCAAATTCCAAAGCCATTTGTTGGCGATCTTCATGACGGCTCATAAGGACAATTTGCGATGCTCCCCGCATCTTAGCTGCGATAACCGCACATTGACCCACAGCCCCATCCCCGATAACGACTACCTTGTCACCCTTTTGCACATTAGCTACACGCGCTGCATGGTAGCCCGTCGGCATGACATCAGCCAGCGTCAAGAAGGATTTGAGCATAGCTTCTGTATAATCAGATGGTTGCCCTGGAATCTTGACAAGGGCCCAATTAGCAAAGTGGAAACGGATGTACTCTGCTTGCACCCCGTCAGACCAGTTGGTGCCAATATGGCGGTCACAAGTCCCATCATAGCCAGCACGACAGGCATCACACTCCCCACAACCATGGGTGAAAGGCGCAATGACAAAGTCTCCTGGCTTAACCGTTGTAATGGACTCACCGATTTCTTCGACGATCCCAATAGCTTCGTGGCCACTATTTTGATGACCTGCTTCAATATCCGGATTGCGGTAGCTCCAGAGATCGGATCCACAGACACAGGTACGAACAATGCGGAGAATGACATCATCTGGCGCTTCGATGCGTGGACGTTCTACTTCTACTAGGCCCACTTGCCCAGCTTTTGTATAGACTGTTTTCTTCATAGGAACAACCTACTTTCTATTGCTTACTTATCTACAGTATACACTTTTTATCGAGCTTCTGCTCATACCAAGTCGTCATTAATGGTGATGATCATGTTCATGACTTTGACTTACTTCCAGCTCTTCGATATTTCTCTTGTGGGCGCGGTGGGTTGCTAAGTCTTCATCAACCTCAATGGTGACGTTTTGAAAGCCACAGTCTTTGAGCAAGTCTCGGATAGACTCTTTACAGACCTCCATGTGGTTGACATGCTCTAGACAAACATGGACAATGGCGTTCTTTTCCAGCCCATCCATGGTCCAGAGATTCAGCTGATTGATACTAGCCACATGCTCCAACTGCTCCAAATCACTCTTGATCTTCTGTATATCCACTCCTTCTGGCACGGCATCCAGGAAAATCTTGAGCGTGCTCCAAAAACGTGGAATGGCTTTGGACAGAATAAAGATGGAAATAGCAAGGGATAAGAGCGGATCCAGAATATACCAGTCGGTAAATCGGAGAACAATAGCCATTAGGATGACAGCCACCCAGCCCAGGGTATCTTCCAGAAAATGCAGGCTGAGAATGGATTCGTTCTTGGTTTGCCCTTTGCGAATGACGAAACTCGCTAGCACATTGATGCTGACGGCTATGATTCCAAGCCAGAGAATGCCCTCATCGTTGACAGGTTGTGGGTGAACCAGTTTCGTTATATTTTCTAAAATAACCAGAACGGACCCTGTCATGAGAATCACAGCTGTTACCATGGCCCCTAAAAGGCTAAAGCGCTTGTAGCCCAAGGTATAGTGGCTGTCTTCTTCGCGATTGGAGATACTTTCCAAAAAGGCGGAGATGCCAATAGCGATCGCATCTCCCAAGTCATGGACCGAATCCGCAAGGACTGCGCTGGATCCAAAAATCCCTCCTGCAATAAACTCAACAACGGCATAACTCAAATTCAAGAAAAAAGCTATCCAGACCGCATGTTTTGTCTTCATAATCCTTAATCCTTTGTTATAATGGGAGTGGGACAGAATAAATTTTTATAAAAATTTATTCGTATTCCCACCCCCGCAAGACTGATTAGGTACTCTTTGGAGTTAAAGAGCGAAAAAGAGACCAATCAGCTACTGCGTCACACATTTATTTCTATAGATTTTCTGAGAGATGAGACTACTATCTCTTCCCTTCATGATCTATTATCCACTACTATCAACAGAAAGGGTAGGGGCAAACTGTTTAGGGTGTCCGCTACTGAACAGTTTGTTCAAAGTGTCCATATGACAGCACAAGATCGTCGTATCACTAAAACTCGAAAAGCTATCTATCAAGCTTTTTTACAATTACTCAACCAAAAAGACTACGAGGCCATCACCGTTCAGGAAATCATTGACCTTGCCGATGTGGGGCGATCAACCTTTTACAGCCATTACGAGAGTAAGGAATTATTGCTAGATGAACTCTGTCAAAAGCTCTTTCACCATCTCTTTGAGCGTGCTGAACACCTCTCACCACAAGACTATCTAGCTCATATCTTTCAGCATTTCAAGAAAAATCAAGATCATGTGACCAGTCTCTTGCTCTCTAAAAACGATTATTTTATACGGCAACTGCGAAAAGAACTAGAACACGATGTCTACCCAATGGTAGCCGACGAACTCATCCAATCGTACCCTAACATTCCCCACTCCTATCTCAAACACCTGGTCGTCAGCCATTTCATCGAAACCCTCAGCTGGTGGTTGAAAAAAGGCAAGTCCTACACCGAACAAGAAGTGATCCAATTTTATTTGGAGATTCTAAAAGTGGGCTCGAACTAGAAGGGAGTATTTTCAATGACCAGCGTGCAATTTTACTTTCTATTTCCATCACTCTTCATGCTTCACGAACTCGAAGAAATCGTTTGGATGCCATCCTTTGTCAAGAAAATATCAATCCAGTATCCAAACAATCGAATCCTAACTTATTACACTCCTTTTGCTTTCAACTTTATTGTCTTGGAACAATTTCTCATCCTAATGACGTCGCTATATCTTAGTTACCAGTTTAATAACTATAGCATTTACGCAAGCATCATAATCGCTTATATCTACCATGTATTCGGGCATCTGATTCAGACAATCGTTATTCGAAAATATGTGCCTGGATTGTTGACGGGCATTTTAACGAGTTTGTTTACTCTATGCAATCTCAAAAATGAATTTCCAATTAAACTTTATGGTTACTCTCTTTTTACCTTGTTGGTTATCATTTTGAATCTTGTAGTATCATTTATGATTCTTCATAAAATCAGTCATAAAAAATAGCACTCAGGCAATCATATCTTAGAAAGGAAACCCTATGTTCTTCTCCATTCTTCTCGGCTTTTTTACAGCCTTCTTTGCCCTTGCTTTTGTTCTTCTTCACTTATTGGCTTCTCTTTCTGAAGTTAAAAAAGGAAATCACACTCTAGGAAATACATTTCTCCTCATCGGAAGTAGTCTTGCGACCTTATCTCTCACCCTCTACTTCTTTTTACCGATTGTCTCTCTAGTCCTTTGGTTGATCGGCTGTGGTTTGATTTGCTACGGGGCCTATTGGAATGGGAAACACAAAGGAAACTTCCATCCAGCTCACCACCTGATTCGGATGGGCATCGCTCTAGTCCTTACCATCTTGTTAGCCTTGTTATAAGAAAAGCTCAAGTTTTCAAAAAACTTGAGCTTTTGTAGTTTCTATTTGTTAAGCCATCAACAGCATGAGAATAGGGATCACCACCATGGTTGCAAGGGTCGTCTCTGTCACCATGACGGCTGCATAATCACTATCAGCTCCGTAAAGTCTGGCAACAACTGGCGCATTGGTCATCACAGGCATGGCGGACTGGATGATAAAGACTTGCTTCATCAAGCTTGGAAGAGGCACCCAGTAGACGATGGTTGCCATCAAGAGAGGGGCAACCAGGAAGCGACCTAACAGAATTAAGAATTGGTCTTTTTTCAGAGTCAGCTGCTTTAGTCCTGCATTGGACACTGATAAACCAATAAATATCATGGATAAAGGAGTTGTTAAATTGCCCAGATACTGCAAATCACTGGCTAAAAAGGCAGGGAGCTTGATATGAAGAATCACCAAGACTAGCCCTAAGAGAAAGCCCATGAGGGGAGGAGAAAAGACTTTTTTCAGACTGGTTTTGAGATCAAACTGCGCTTCTCCTTCGCCATCTCGCTGGATCAGGTAGGTCCCCAAGGTCCAAAAAAAGGTCGTATTACACATGTAATAGATCAAAACATAGGGAATGCTGGCATCCCCGAAAAGGGCCTGGTTGATGGGGAGCCCCACAAAAATCGTATTGGAATTAAAAAACATGGAAATAAAGAGGCCACGACGGTCCTGCCTCACTGCAAAGATCCTTGCTACTGCTGTCGCGATGCCAAGTAAAATGACCATAGACAGGGCAGGAAACCGCAAGGCTGGCAACATTTTAAGCAGATCTGCTGCTGTGAAGCGCTGCGTGATGGTGTAGAGCATATAGCAGGGAAGAGCAACTTGAGTGACCAATTTAGCGAGTAGGCCACGCGACTTGTCATCGAACCAGCCTTTTTCACCAATGATAAAGCCCACTAAAATCATGCCCAGGATGACGAGAATCCCTGATATGCTCCTCAAAAAGATGTCCATGTTCTCCCCTTTTCTTTTTTAAATTTGAACTAAAAAAAAACTTTTTTTACAAGTCTCAAAAACTACTCTAGTATATCATAAAAAGAGGTGGGGCAACATGCCCAACCTCATGCATTTTATTAATTGTCACTAATACCCCTTCTTAGCTGCCTACTCCATTGGTACCAACCAACGAGACTGTTGATAAAGTAAATCAAGAAAAACCAATAAAATGGTGGGGACTATGGCGAAAATAGATGATTCAGTTAAAAAGAAAGTTCCAGAATTGCGATTTAAAGGATTCGCGGATGAATGGGAACAGCGTAAGTTAGGAGACGAAGTTCGAATAGTGACGGGACAGTCTCCTAATTCAGAAAATTATACTGATGATCCTAATGGGCGCTAAAAATGCGAAGACCTATGAAGACCTATTTTGTATTAGTCAAACAAAAGATCCAAAAGAAATGGTATATGATTATGGCCATGAAACAAAGTAAAATCAAACCGAGTGATCTGAGGAAGCACCCGATGATCATGAAACGTTATTAAACACAAAAGTCACCCATGTGAGTTCTTGCCAGAAGCTGAAGTTAATCCTTCAACCTGGAAAACCCGCAGAGGTGACTTTTTCTATACATCTCGATTTTTCTGGTAATAATCATTAACCGATAAATATGTCTGTGAATCACCCAGCGACTCCGCTATGTCCATAATCCGCGGTGGTAGTAATCCCACTCGCTGGACAAGTTCGTGATCGCTGAATAATTCCCGTGGACTGCCGGCGAAGCCAAACTTCCCGTGTTCCATAACATACACCGACTCAAACTCGGCGGCGACCCAATCCATGTCATGGGTGATGGTCACAACTTGGTGGCCCGAATCAGCCAACTGATGGAAAATTGCGGTCAACTTGCGCCGGCTTTCCCAATCAAGCGACATCATCGGCTCATCAAATAAATAAATCGCCGGATCCACTGCCAAAACTGTGGCAACGCTCAACAGCTTGCGTTCCGACAATGACAGGTCATATGGACTTTCAGCTGTTTTATCATCCAAGCCAACTCTTTTTAGAGCCGCTAAAGCCCGCCTCGTAATCGTGTCGTGGTCATCCATGACCTGCGCGACACTCCACTCCACCTCTCGTTGAACGGTCGGGTTGAAAAGCTGATCGTCAGGATTCTGAAAAAGTAATCCCAACCTTCAGTAACTTTTTCGACTGGTTTAAGATCATTAAAATTTTTCTCCATCGATCTTAATCACACCGGTTTGTGGTGTCAGCAAGCCCGTCAACAATTTGAAGAGCGTTGATTTGCCGGCACCATTTGGCCGACAATCGCCACCATCGGATCGGCGAAGTGTTTGTCTTCAACATCCAAGCTAAAGGACCGTTCCGGATAAGTGAACGTCAGGTGTTTCAGTTCAATTGTGGACATAACGAACCTCCTTCAATTCAGCGTCATTCACCGGATACCGGCCATCAGCCAAGTGCCAATCCATTTTTTGAGCAAGTTGCTGGATTGTCGGGGCTGGAATCTGCCAGTCAGCTGCCAAATGATTAAACACCTCACCCGGCCTGCCCTGGGCTACCATTTGACCCTCGTGCAGCACCCACACAACGTCGGCGACTTCGCACAAATCGTCAATTTCACTGGTGACAATGAAGACAGTCGTCTCTTTGACTTGGGCCAGCCATTGGAAAAATTGCCGGCGGCCAAGGGGATCCATCTGACTGGTCGGATCATCCATAATCAAAACAGCCGGATTAGCCACAATCGCCGTGGCAATTGCCAACCGCTGGATCTGACCACCGGAAAGGCTCTCGGGACGCAAATTCAGCTGTTCAATCAGCCCCATTTGCGTGGCAACTTCTTCAACCCGTTTTTGAATCAGTCCTTCAGCCATTCCCTGATTAATCAAGTCAAAGGCGATTTCATCGGCAACCGTGTCTGCCAACCCGCTTAGTTGGCCAGCTGGATTTTGCAGTACAACTCCATTCATGGCATTATAAACGGGCCAATTGTCGGACACTCGCTGGCCAAACATGTGCCAGTCGCCCTCAATCTCAGCAGACACAATTTTGGGAATGACCCCTGCCAGCACACGGCACAAAGTCGATTTGCCGGAGTGGCTATTCCCGATAATCCCAACCACCTGGCCGGTATGAACCTCCGCGTTAATTTGACGCAGTTGTGGTTGCTCAGTACCCGGATAACGGGTGGTCAAATTTTCAATTACAATCCGTTTATCTTCGTCCATATCTTCCACCCAATCAATAAAATTGCCAATCCAGTCAGACCAATGTGCAGCGTCCGCGACAGGCGATACACGCGCTGGGAGGTTCTGACAGTCCGGTTGGGATTATCAAAACCTCTCAGTTGGAGAGAAATCGACCGCGCCATCGATTGATCCAAGGTCTTAATCACCAATGGAATTAGAACCGGCAGGACTGACTTTAATTTCTGAATCAACGTTTTTTGCGGATTGGTTCCGCGAACTTTTTGTGCCTGCTGGATTTTCCGCATATTGCGCATCATTTCCGGCAAAAATATAACACACCGACATCAGAACGTAGACGGTTTTTATAAGACAATCCGGACAGTTCCAAATAGGTCGCGTTTTTCTGAAATACTCGTGGTCACCATAAAAAAAGCCACTGGTCAAAAATAATCACCAATACTCGACAACCCAGAGTGGTGGCGTAAATCAGGCCTTCTTTGTAGAACGACACCCCAAGCACAGAAAAACAGCACAGTTTGATTCCGACTGTAAAATAACCCTTGGATGATCAGCATGGTGCTAATCAGAAACAGGCTGAATCCCAGCGCCTTAAAGATGGTAGAACTCAATTTGGAAAATAACAATAGCAGTGTTGCGACAAGAATTAATCCGGCCTGAAGCAATAAATTCATACTGGCAAAGCTCAACAACGTCATGTCCAAGATGAACAAGAGCTTAGTAATCGGATCGATCACCTGGTACCACTTGAGCTTGACCCGTGGCGCTCCAGAAATCAATGTTTGATCAGTCATCATTTATCACCGCTAAAGAAGTGCACCATCCGCTTCGGCAACTGACGATAGATGAAGAATGCCAGGTAGGCCACGCAGACTTTATCCAAAATATCCAAGACAAACTCATCGATAAATGAGGCCAGCCACACTGGTGCATGATTGGCGACCATTACCGCAAACAATGAGTCACCCCAAGCGATACCGGTCTGACCACCCCAAAAAGATGACGTTGAGTGGCGTTGAAATGACAGCTGAAACGATGGCAATAATAATAGCAGAAACAAATACTCGTCGCGCTGACGAGAACCACCCATTGGCGTGCAAAACTCCGACAGCAATCCCAATTCCGATGCTGGTAATCGCATACACGGTTGAAATTGGCGATAAGGTCAGCCCATAGATCACGTTGTTGATGAAACCACTGATGGCACCGGCAACCGGCCCAGCCAACATGCTGGCAAGAAAGGTTCCCAAAGACCCCAGCCAAACGGGCAACTTTAACCCCTCCGCCAAGGCTTTGGCAACATAGTTAATCCCCACGGCAGCGGGAATCAAAGTCATGGTGGCAGCACTTAACTTAAATTTCCACATACTGGTACGATGAATCGGTTCTGTTTTCATAATCTTCTCCTTTTGTTTTTAAAGAGCCGTGTCTGTTTAGACTTTCGGACGCAACGCTCTATAGATTTTCGATTTGAACCGCTTCTCCTTTCACAGATCCCTTAGTCGACATCAGGGTTTCTCTTGAAAAGAATTGTTCAACAGTTCACAACTAATCATACGCCTATTTCATCAGAAGTCAAGAATTTTCTGAAGTTTTCTTGAAAACGTTCGGGAATTGAAAAAAGCTCCACAAAGCTAGAGGAAATTGCCCTTACTAAGTCATAAAAAAGACTTCATCTTATCCTAGATTGGTGAAGTTTTTTGATTTTTCTTCTTATCTCGTACCCACAGCATAGCTAGTCCAAAAAGGTGACTACCAAACAAGGCAGTCACAAAAATCAGCTTGCCCCTGTCTGGATAAGAGAGAGGGAGGCTGCTAAAGCCATAGCGAGCCCACTCGATAAAGATCGGATGCGAAAAGTAAAGAGCTATACTCATTTGCTTTAAATACTGTAAATTATAGCTTTTCAAAAAGGACGATCGCAGGCAGGCATTGACAAAATAAACGGTCACAAAAGGAAGAAGAAAGAAAAAGTTCTTATCAATTCCTTCGTGTTGAAAAATAATGATCCCTTCTAGACAGAGCAATCCAAAGGCAAGAGCTAGCTTTTGCCAACGGTGAATTCTAAAAGTTTGTGCATGAAAATGGTCATACAGATAATAACCCATATAAATAAAAATGGGCGTGTAAAAGAGACCATTTCGCGCTGTAAAAAATAAATTGCTGTAGAGCTGGTAACCTTTGAGAAGACTTGTGGTGTCCAGATAAGCCGAATAGGTCTCGATCAAGCCCCAGCAGTAAAGAAGAAAGGTGATCACCCCCGTCCAAACCATACCTAGGTGTTTGACCAATTGATTGACCAAAAACAAACCCAGCAAAAAGGCTGGGATATACCAGAGTTGGTAGCACATCCCCAGATAGATCAGTGCAATGAGAACACCTGCTGGAAAAAGATAGATAGGAAGATGGAGACTAGAGAAAAAGAGCCAGGCATAAGGAAGGTAAACAAAACTCCAAAACAAATAGGTTTTTACGATTTTGGCCAGATAGGTCTTCATTTTCTTAGAATTTCCCTAGTGATTGCTTGAGGAAAAAGCTGGCACAGACGATAAAAAATGGCACTGCTAGCCGGCCAAGCATACTCTTGAGACCAAAATGCAGTGGCTCATAAGAGGTCAAGCGACCACTATGCACCAAAATCACTGCAATCGCAAAGAGGTATTGAAAAAAGCTGATACTAGAGGTGTTATAGAGGGGATTCTTTTGCATAGTCCTACTCCTTGCCCAAAGCAGTTTCTATGGTTATTTTAGCATGAAAGGGAAGGCCAAGCAAGGAATCTTACATCCTTATCTACCTTTTTTCCTCTATTTTTGATATACTCAAAGCATGCATAAACAAACCATTATTGATTTTAAAGAGCTTGGATTGCGACACCTTTTCACCAAGCCCATAAAGGAATTAAAAACTAGAAACCTCGACCAGGTAGAGGCTCTTCTTAGAGAAGTCGAAGCATACCAGGAGCAAGGCTTTTATGCGGTTGGCTATGTCAGCTATGAGGCTGCTCCTGCTTTTGAGAAGAAGTTTGCTGTCCATCCAGCACCTCTTATGGGAGAGTATCTCCTCTATTTTACTATCCACGAGGAGGTCGAAACCCTTCCTTTCCCAGAGCACTATGAAGCTGTGGATCTTCCAGCCAATTGGAAGGAAGAGGTAGAGGCACCTGCTTATCAAGAAGCCATCGAGACCATCCATCACCATATCCGCCAGGGGAGATACCTACCAGGTCAACTACACCGTCCAGCTTTCTCAAGAGCTAAAGTCTGACCCTTTGGCTATCTACAACCGCTTAGTGGTTGAGCAAAAGGCCCATTACAATGCCTTCATCCAGCACGATGATGTCTCCATCCTCTCCATCAGTCCTGAGCTCTTTTTTGAGCAAGACGACCGACTACTGACCACGCGCCCTATGAAGGGAACGACGGGCCGTGGTCTCACTAACCAAGCAGATCTTCAAGAAGCTGCTTGGCTAGAAGCCGATCCAAAAAATCGAGCAGAAAACATGATGATCGTGGATCTCCTCCGCAATGACATGAACCGGATTTCGGAGATTGGAAGTGAGCAGGTGACCCGTCTTTGCCAAGTCGAGCAATACTCCACCGTTTGGCAGATGACCTCGACTATTGAAAGTCGCTTGCGAGCTGAGGTCGACCTGGTCCAAACCTTCCGAGCTCTCTTTCCTTGTGGCTCGATTACAGGAGCACCGAAGATCTCCACTATGGAAATCATCCACAAGACAGAGAAGGCTCCTCGAGGTGTCTACTGTGGTACGATCGGCATCCTTCTTCCAAAAGGGAAACGGATTTTTAATGTAGCCATCCGGACCCTTCAAATGCAAGGAAATCAAGCCATCTATGGCGTAGGAGGAGGCATAACTTGGGACAGTA